>JACKZZ010022291.1_pt1 | contig 12272 bp, 10 predicted proteins | sample 8027871 | NCBI WGS metagenome assembly JACKZZ01 (sample SAMN15724774, study PRJNA655200) | protist metagenome | isolation source: fluorescence activated cell sorting (FACS) single amplified genomes of... | place: USA: West Boothbay Harbor, Gulf of Maine | collected 2000-07-19
AAAGGCGAGGAGGGTGTTCAAATAATGTGCAGAATGTCAGCGTCAAATTTTAGGACACATTTTTTTTGTTGGCAATATCGTGAATAACAATAAACTTTGATGGGCGAGTCTACCTTTTGCTGGCTGTGAAACATGCAATTCAATTCGTCAGACAAAGAAAATTCACAATTGTTGATCATGAACATTTGCAATCATGAAACGCGCAAGAACGATTGCAAACTAAAAATTTTTGCTAACCTCTGTCGCAGAATCTGATCGAATGCATTTTCAAATTGTCATTGTGATGTGCCACACAATCCATCGATAATCCCGACCACCGTCCGTGCACCTCTTCAGAACATTTTTGTTTCGTCTGCTCCCAATCTGAAAAATTTATTGGTGCAAACACCCATTCTCTACGGTTGGAAATACCATGATGCTCTTTGCAAGCTGCGCATCGGAGGAAAACAACTAATTACAATACGCGTCCTTCATATCGACACTTGCATGATTTGTAACTAATGATCAACTCAAGTGGCGCTCCACAGCGAAACGAGCTGCCCAATGCGGTTCCAAATTTCTTGGAGAGTTCCTGTGTGATCGTGATACGTGAATGTGATTTCCGCCACGCGCAGATGCACAAAAAAAGTCTTTTGGTCTCCTTTCGAGTGTGGAATAAGTCTTAGCTAAGTCTATTCTTCGTCCAACGCTGCTGCTATTGCATTTTGGAATCGGAATGGGTCAATGGCTATGTGGTGGATAGAGTTGGCAGTTAGTAGAAGAGATGAGAGCGGCCGAAAGAACACGTATTCATGTTTGCGCTGGTTGGAGATTCGATAATATTGATATGACGACATGCCCGTAGGCGTATGTGGTGCAGGAAAATGATGATTATGCGTCTTCTGCCTCGGACAGAATGGGATGATATGACGATATCTCCGATCGGGCGATGAGATTCTGAACGGCTTTTACGAGGAATCCGTGCCGCTTCGCGTGTAATATATTTGCGAGATCAAACATACATGTATTTTTTGTCTTGAAATGGGAGGAGATACTGGCGGTTCCAGCTTGTTGCATTATGTTGCGACAAGGCCTGATAGTAGACGTACTAGTTCATGGTATCGGGTTTTGTCACGGTCAGTTTCTCCATAGCTCACCTACTCACATCGGTCAACTCAGAGGAAGAACTGACCCAGAGGGCCGGAACCGTATTCCCAGGAGGAACAAGGAATGTGCTGTCCCAAATGGTCTCTGAGCATGATTGCGCCACACATCGCATGCTCCGTCGAAGCTGGCGGCTTCCACAGCTGCTCGTAATTCTCGATGCGAAATTTGTGCGGGTACCCGTGGTCGATTACTATATCGAATGCAATGATTTCAGTGTTGTTGGGCTTTTGATGTTGCAGAGCATGACCCGCACTGTCCAACCCAGCATGACCCATTTCGAAGATTTTCTTGAGCTGCATGCTGTGACCGGTCATGCCCATGACAAAAATTTCGTCCGAAGATTCTTCGTCAGCATTATATAGGTATGCTCGTTGGAAACAGTTCACAATCCAACGGAGGTTGCGCGATTCCCAACTTGCGCCGGACTCGTATCTGGGAGAAGACGAAGATGTTGAGGAGCGAGACCTGAATATTGATTTTCTTTCGTTTCTCGCTCGAGATGATCGAGGAGTACGTCCAGAGAAATCATCATTGGTACTGCTGATCGTCGTGTTCGATGGACCAAATTCTTCTTCTACAGTTTCCGCACCACAATTTTTGTTGACATCGCCCGGCGGATTTATGTTCGCAAGCATTTTGGTAACTATTCGTGCAGCCTGCGCTCTATCGCTTTTGCTGATCATGGAGCTCGATGAGGAACTCGCCACGTCTTCCTGTAACAACTGCATCTGCAGAATTTGTAAGTTGGCCTGCACGTCGTCCCTGTGCTGACAATCTACAGTATGTGGTACCCGTTTCTCCGCGATATCTTCATCAACGAAAAAATCGATTTGGCCGTTGGTATGTTTAAACAAGAGTGGCCCGATTCCGTAGACTGTGGTCTGGATTGCGCGAGTCAATGGACTGACCGACCAAGTTTTCAGAATTGAAGAAAGCAGATTAGGATTACTCGGGGTGGGTTCCTTCTTTTTATTCGCTTCGATTATTTTCCTCTGCAAATACGATTCCAGCTTCTTCACAATCACTGCTCCTTGCTCACCTACTTTTTTGACTTGAGATTTTCCGACTTTGGACAAGACAGAGTCCTCGAAACGGCTTCCTTTCGCGAGCGGGCAATTTTCCTTCAGAATCGAGAAGCCCGCGCGAATATGCCCCAGCAGACCGCGTCTATCTAACAACGCGTTCCACTCCGACTCCGCGTGACGCTGAAAAATGATGCTTACGCGGCTGCCGGGAGGGAATGTCGCAAGAATATCGTGCAGAAATTCGGAGGAATCACTACTATGCTGGTCCTCGATCCCGATCGATGATGATGCATGGCTGTTGAAACTCGCTGTTCTGCAGAAGTGGTGTGCGTGGAAAAACTTGTTTCTGCCACTCGCAGTTTCCCAATCTTCTTGCTCTTGCAGCGAAGGAACCGAATCATGTTGCCCCGCATCATCCTCCTTCGACTCGCCCCTCGGGAATGTGACCTGCGTACTTTCTCCACGGCCGGAGAGGGATTTTGTTGACCTCTCCTCATCTACTTTGGGATCAATTCTCGACAATTCAACATCGACCGATTGTGATGCGGCAAGCGGTTTCGTGGCAACGTAGGATCCACGCAGATTGGCACTGTCACAGATCTCGAAAAAGCACGCGATCCAGATGACGAGGAAATCGCACACCATCCGATATTTTTGCAGCAACATAATAACAAGGATCAAGACAAAATCTAATCGTATTCACCCTTACCGGAATCAAATACGTGTATGTGACACTATTCAAAGAATAAACACAAACAATTTCGAAACAACCCAACGATTACCTATAGCTCTGTGATCTGCACTAAACGATGGTGATACAAACACTGTTGAGCAAAGCTTGCTCGAATGTATGACACGATTCAGCCCTGTGGTTGTAATTGATAGCTGTAAAACATATCCCTTATTTTTCATTCTTATCGAATCGTATTCGTATAGAGCTAACAAATTCAGAATCAGTATGTGACGACCCGTCGTGGGAACTTCATACGAATGGGAATGAGTCGAATGAAAATTTCATGAATTTCAGTAAATATATCCGTGACACGGGAAAGGACACGGACACCATACTGCCGTACCAATTCATGATTAGTGAATTTTCCAAGTTTGAAGCATGTGAAACAATATCAATAAAAATTCAAATTTGTCGTATGAGTAATCTCAAGGCCTCGTCGGACGTCTGAGGACAGCTGCAGACTCAAACAATAGATACGTCTTAAAAGGTGATTGATTTTGCTTCCGAAGAACCAAAGAGTGGGAACCCAAAGTTTCTAATATGATGCAATGTTGTGAACAGGATTGAAAACTGCCGGCAGCGAAACTTCACTTGTGCACACCAGATTGGAAAGTTGCCGGCAGAAGAAATGGAGAGAACAACTGAATTGGAACCACGCACTGTTTGGGACAAATCAAGAACTTGCTTTTTTTTCCTGTCTAAGTTCACTCGCCATTCACCCGCACTTGGTGCGTCTGTGTTTCTTTTCTAGTAAATTTTATTTTGCAATTTGCCCCACATCTCATCATATAATTATGAACCCGAAGATTTAGTTTCAGACAAATGTCTGGATAACTCTTCGTTTTACCACAGGTACAAAAGCTAAATTGGGTTCTGAACTGAACCACTCAAACCCAACTCTCTTCGCTTTGGAGACAGATACACAACGCCACAAACTGTTTCTGGTTTTTAGAAAATACACTCAAGCCAACAATGTCTATCGCCTCGAGACACCAACAGGGTGCCTCGAGACTACGTAGGAGACCCACTGCGTAAATGTTGTATAGAGACTAACGCAAATCTTGTAAATAGGGAACAGAGGGATGTTGAATAGGGATATCCATGAAAAACTCCCATAGTCATAAAGAACAAAATTGCTAGCAGACATTGTCACTTAGTAATCGCTCAGGTATAATTCACTCATATGCAAACGCCGGAATTCAACACATAAAAAACAGGATCACGCATCCAAACTCTCTCACTGTGTCCTTACGACTGAAGGTGTCGTAAGTGTAAATAAGTTCATCTATTGTCCGAAACCTGAACATTGGTCATTTGTTTTGGATTATTAGAATGAGTGTGTCGTCCCCTGGGTCAGTATAAATCTTAAGCTTCTTCAACTATTGTTGCTTCCGCAAAACCAAAATGTATCCATCCTGCGCAGTTCTTCCCGCATGCTGTAAAAAGCAACGCCTATCATCCAGCATTACTGTCTCTCTTCGGCCGTCACGTTACTGCCCCCACTGCTCGGGATCGTCTTGCGGAGGTCCTTCAATTCGAATTCCGCTATCTGACTTCACGGGATTTTCCAAGATGCGATACGGATGCGCCAAATCCAACTCTGTTTCACGACAGTAGTTCTCCCACTTCGGCGTCATTGACCAGCACATGTCACCAAAGCTTCTCTTGATGGCGGTCCTGAAACATCCTGTTTTCGTCAGCAACGCTCTCATTTCCTCGAAATGATTGGTATCCACCTTGACTCTCTCGCTATTCTCACCGAATGCCAGCTTCGCTGCACAATGGAGTGCCCTTGCGATGTAGGGAGTCGGCCGTGGAAAATCGTGTGCATTGGGGAGTTGTAGCCACGAGACGATGTTGAATGGCCAAAATCGAGTTATAAAACGATGCTGCTGGTTTTTTCCATCGTAGTCAACATGCACACCCATCTCCACGGATTTCAGTTCCAGAGGGCCGCTCTTTTTGGATGGTTGGATCTCGGACTCCTTGGGATTGACGCCTCCCGAGTGGTCGTTCTTCTGTCGATAGCAACAAGCCCGAAGAAAACTCGTCTCCCACATGGACAAAAAAGACTGGAGAGCACTTGTAGACTGCTCACGTGTCCCCTCATTAGATGTCTCAGATCCACCTACACACTCCTCTTGTGCTGCATCCCCGTCAGCACCATGATCGCCTGTCACATGCACCGCCATTGCAACGTACTCATATGCTGGTCCACCGATTCCTTTTCCAACAATATTTTTCCGTCCGTATTTGATGCCCGCAGAAGGTGAGAGCTGGGATTTTGGATCAACCTTTTTGAGTGACAACTCGACGAGCAGATTGAGCAGCTGCTCGTCGGTCGAATTTTTCATTATATTACACATATCATCCGGAGTTCCGATGTTGGCATCGTTTTTGTAGTTTGCTGCAATCATATCGTTCTTCGCCTTATTGAAAATCGCGAAAAAATTATTGCGTGACTGCTTCAAAAACTCCTTCGCACCGTCAGGCTGAGATTCCGCGTAAGCTTTCCATTTCCTGATTATATCCGTCTTGTTCGTCATCACCTGAGAGAATTATTTGGGGCATTTGAAAAATTGCAGCTCGTGTGGAGATCAGTAGCAGCTTCGACGACGCTACAGAGCAAATCAACCGCCTCATTCGATCCATAGACAAAAATGCATCAAAACATAGGCTAGTTGTGCATGATAAATATGACGTGAAGACGTATCGAAAAAGAAACATCGGATATTCGCAAGTGATATTCATACAAACCAATAAGCAGCTGCATCACGTATTCAATTCCTATAACATACCTCATCAGAAGCAGATATTTCCTTTTGAAAAGCGTTGCAAATCTTCCCTGTCAGACTCGCAAACTTGTCCCCACTTGCAAGATGCCTATTATTCCAAGTCCACAATTGTTCCCAGGCGTCGTCTTTCCGGAAGACGATGAAGCGCAGAGAGTCTGGTGCATTTGCCATCTTCGGTTTGAATATGGCGTAGTCCTTGGGTATTTCCGGGAAGCGAAGGATGTTTTTTTTCGGTGGGATCGTCATCGATGCTGCCGGATCACTCTCCTCTTGTTGATGTTCAACTGACGCAGGAACGGATGCTGGATCCGTTTCTACAGATTGAGGATTCGCAAGATTGGTTGCTCCAGCACGAATCGGTTTAGTGGACGGGTCTTCTTCCAACTGTTCTGCGGGGATGTGCTGCTCACGTGTTGACGGGCTGGAAGCGTGAGCCAGATGCAGACTGACGGACCACAATTGAAAGGACATTGCTGTTTTGAATGACATCATTCTTTCTCTTCTGAGACCGATAGGGTTGAAATTCAAATAAAACAAATAGTCAGTCCAAAACACGATAGTATTAATCAGGTATGCAATCCTCTGCTGGTCGTGTGAGTGCAATATTCGTTAATAGGGGATAGAACAATTGCAACACAAAGAATCCGAAACGGTAATGACTCTGAAAAAAAAAATGCCGTCTTCAGCAAAGAATTTCTGGCTAAACGCTTCACTACGAACTACTTATGACACAATTTCAGGCTACAACTACTTCACTTGTGCACACCAGATTGGAAAGTTGCCGGCAGAAGAAATGGAGAGAACAACTGGATTCTTGGAACCACGCACTGATTGAGAAACTTGATCCTGCTTCCCACTTGCATGTTTTTCTTTTAGTCTGACTTCACTCGCGATGACCGGCATCGTTAGTGCGGGGATCGGAAAGGAGAAATGCTCAGTGTTTCTTTATTTTCTGGTAAATTTCATTTCCCGATTTGCCGCACATCATATAATTTATTATGAACCCGAAGATTTAGTTTCAGATAAATGTCTCAATAATTCTTCGTTCTACCATAAATTACAAGAATTCAATTGGAGCGCCCTTATACAAGACTGAACCACTCAAACCCCACCCTTTTCGCTTGGGAGACAGATACACAACGACACAAACTGCTTCTGGCTTTTAGAAAATACACTCGACCCAGCAATGTCTATCGCCTCGAGACTCTGATAGGGCGGCTCGAGACTAGGCAGGACATCGACTGCGTACTCAATGCTATCTAGGTACTCCCGCAAACATTGTATAAGGAACAGGGAGATCGACAGGGATCAATAGAAAACTGCCACACTCAAAAATAATTAGATTGACAGCCGACGATACGTACCACTCAATAACCGCTCAGGTATACAAATCCACTCATATGCAAACAACGGAATTCGCCATATAAAAAACAGGATCCCATGTCCAAACTCGATAACTGTGTACAACCGAAGTTGTAGTAAATGTAAAGGAGTTGCATGGTCCAAGACGGATGATAGCAAATTTTAAGCATTCTTGACTTTTCACAGGATTCATGTAACAACATGTAGCACACACGACAAACGAGTGCATTAGACTCATCAAGAATGATGTTCAATATTGCGAAAAAATACATCAGTCAAATTGTAAAAAAAAACTACCGGACGCACAGTTTTGTTTCTTATCAGGATTATACGTATAATAATACAAGAAATGGCTTTGACACCATTCGACATCGACATATTATTTTGAAGTTGGAATACTGCTGTTCGAAATGCAAATAAATCTTCGGAAGATCTCATAAAGATGATCTTCTACGAATGGGACAAAAAAAACCTCGGTCATGTATTTTGGACTATTAGAATCAGTGTGTTATCCTGAGGTCAATCTAAATCTTAAACCTCTTGAGCTCTTACTGTTGCAAACCTCGTTTCGCTTGCGCAAGATGTATCCACCCAGCGCAGTGAGACATTGCTTTATGCTGCTAAAAGCAACCCTACTCTTGTCTATCTCCGTCTCTCATTGCCACTGCTCGGGATCGTCTTGCGGAGGTCCTTCAATTCGAATTCCGCTATCTGACTCCACGGGATTTTCCAAGATGCGATACGAATGCGCCAAATCCAACTCTGTTTCACGACAATAGTTCTCCCACTTCGGCGTTATTGACCAGCAGTAGCCTTTGTTGATGGCGTTCCTGAAACATTCTGTTTTAGTCAACAACGCGCTCATTGTGTCGAAGTGATTGGCATCCACGAAGACTCGCTCGCTCTTCCGACCGAATGCCAGCTTCGCCGCGCAATGGAGTGCCTTTGCGATGTAGGGAGTCGGCATCGGAAAATCGTGCGCATTGGGAAGTTGTAGCCACGAAACGATGTTAAATGGCCAAAATCGGCTAATATGACGATGCTCCTGGTTTTTTCCATCGTAGTCAACATGCACACCCATCTCAACGGCTTTCACTTGAAGAGGACCGCTCTCTCCTTGTGCTGCCTCCCCGTCAACATTATGATCGCCTGTCACATGCACCGCCATTGCAACGTACTCATATGCTGGTCCACCGACTCCTTTTCCGACAACATTCTTCCGCACGTATTTGATGTCCGCAGAAGGTGAGAGCAGGGATTTTGGATCAACCTTTTTGAGTGACAACTCCACGAGCAAATTGAGCAGCTGATCGTCGGTCGAATCTTTCATTATATTACACATATCCTCCGGAGTTTCGACGTTGGCATCGTTTTTGTAGTTTCCTGCAATCATATCGTTCTTCGCCTTGTTGAAAATCGCGAAAAAATTATTGCGTGTCTGCTTCAAAAAATCCTTCGCACCGTCAGGCTGAGATTCCGCGTAATTTTTCCAACTCGTGATTATCTCCGTCTTCTTTGTCATCACCTGAAGAGGGGAATATTTGAGGCATTGCAGATTGTGTATAGATAAATGCCAGCTTCGACGATGCTACCGCCTCATTCGATCCATAGACAAAAATGCATTAAAAAATACGGCTAGTTGTCCATGATAAATATTACGTGAAGACGTATTGAAAAAGAAAGACCGGACATTTGCAAATGATAAATTTAATTATAGAAACCAATAAGCAGCTGCATCACGTATTCAACGAACTACTATAACATACCTCATCAGAAGCAGATATTTCCTCTTGAAAAGCGTCGCAAATCATCCCTGTCCGACTCGCAAACATGTCCCCACTTGCAAGATGCCTATTATTCCAATTCCACAATTGTTCCCAAGCGTCGTCTTTCCGGAAGACGATGAAGCGCAGAGAGTCTGGCGCGTTTGCCATCTTCGGTTTGAATAGAGCGTAATCCTTGGGTATTTCCGGGAAACGGAGGGAGAGAGGTTTGATCGTCATCGACGCTGCTGGATCACGATTCATTCTCATCTTGTTGTTTAACTGACGCAGGAACGGATGCCGACTCAATTTCTACAGATAGAGGATTCGCAAGAGTGGTTGCTTCAACGCGAATCGGTTTAGTGTACGGCTCTTCCTCCATCTGTTTTGCGGAGACCTGCTGTTCAGTTGTCAGCAGGCTGGAAGCGTGAGCCAGAGGTAGGCTGACGGACCAGAATTGAAAAGAGGTGATCGCTGTTCTGACTGACATCATGCTGTCGTTTCTGTGAGAGTGATAGGGTTGAAATTCAAATAAAACTAATAGTTAGTCCAAGACACAATAGTAATCAGGTCTGCAATCCTCTGCTGGTCGAGTAAGTCGGTCGTGCAATTCTTGTTAGTAGGGGATAACAGCATGGCATCGAAGAATCTAACTTTCTTTGGTTTACTCACAGAAGAAATTGTGAAATGTAAAATAGATTCTGCGCATATCTATAATCGTATTTCTACGTATCCATTATATGTCCGTCCGATTGTGGAAGCGCAAATTATGTGGAATGACAAAATAATAACATTCCATACTCGTTTATTTCGAGAAAAACCCTCATTTTAAGATCATTTTGTCTGGCGTATTCCAAGAAACAAATACGAATAAACATAACAGGAAAAATGCGCCCAATTTGAAAAAAAGAATCAAAACTCATCAATGTCTTTTCAATGTAAATGTAAAAGAAAATGCCATCGAATCCGTCAGATTTATTCAGGTAATTTTTTTCTGGTGACAATTCCATTTCATCTCGTTTAATTGCAGAGGACAATTGAAATGGATGCGCATGAGCGAAAATTGACAATCTTGCCGAACTCATAAGATGCTCCCTGCATTCTGCTATCATCCCAGGGACAGACAATGGATCAGGATCGATCTCTCGTTGCGTAACTTGTAGTCTGATGCCATAGAAATGTTGCATAATGACGATCTTTGCACGAATTTAGATAGTTTCGATCCTTCGATTCGGCACAACGTAACGCGACATTGTCGACCATGATATTCCCTATGTTGTCATCTTCTCATCTAGAAGAACAGGACCTCTCGGCAAAATCCACTTCGTTCTTGCACACCGATGACAACCTTGGACTTTGTACAGAGAGAGAATATCAATATGTAGACAGCATTCGAGAAATCTCACGCAAGAATGCAGCGAGGAGAATTTGCTCTTTATGTCTACTGCGAGACTCAGGCGCATATGATCGTCAACATCCATTATAGGTACAGAGGTAGTGGATCTGTACTAGCTACAATCTTCCAGGCAATGAGTCTTCACGATAGCTACAACGACAGGTATAGTTATTCTTCTCCAATATATTCATGATTCACCAGACACACCTATTCATTTTGATATTTCTGTTAGTCCTTGATTGCAATGTATCTTAATTAGAATTATGAATCGAGTCTACTGATATCGCCCTCTGCATCACTCGAACCGACGAACCGCAGGGCAGGAAACAAATCGCCGCGATACCAATACTTCTCCGCTTTATTTCCGGGCACCTGACATACCGGGCATAGATTTTTCTTGAGCTGCTGCTAGGATAACGAGACCGCAAATCAGGTCACTTTAATTAATAATTATGGTCCTCCATCAATATAATTCTCCTTTCACTCATTTCCAAGTACCTTGTTATCCATATTCCCAGCGAACTTTCCAACCGAACGCGGTCGAAAATTTCAGCTGGTTCTTGTGCGGGGCACGCCCAGTTTCAATATTCCGCTCCAAGCAAGCATCGTGATTAATCTGGTCAAACCTCTTGTAATCCGACGTACAACGGACCTCCACCTCCTCGCCGCCGACTACCTGTCAATGGATCATGTTGTGTTTCCTTCTCCATTTTGCAATAATCTACGTAATGAAACCTCGCGACCTTCACTTATTTGTTGAGAAGAATGAGGAATGACTACGACTAGTCTTCACAAAAAAGGTTATACCTGCTTGACGGCGACCGCTGCCGATTTGAGATCCCAACCGTAACTGTAATATTCATCACGGTCGTCGTAAACCAAACGTGGTCTGTCTCCAGGAATCCATCTGATCAACAATTTAGAGCAAATACACAAGTACACAGTCTGCAAATTCGCATTTCATGGTTGCGGCAGATGGTTGTATTCGAGTAAGTAGATACCACATGGCGGGGAGACGTGGTCCTCGTATGACAGATATCAACGGAGTGGCGAAAATCGTCGTGTTCTAATTTTTGCTTCATGAGCTATTCCAACGATTTGACTATGCAGACATAACAACATATGCCTAGATACCTTTCTTCTTTTTAGTTTTCAATCTTGTTAAAGACTCATTAACAAAACGCAAACGCTAAATTCTACTCTCTCTTATTCTTTCGTTTTGTGGGCCATTCCCATCGCACCCTGTACCACTTCGCCGTCGTCGTAACAAAGTCCTTTACCTTTTCAGCCCACCCGATCCAAGACGACTCGGCGTTGAAATCGTTCTCTGCATGGTCGTGCTCCTGCCAATACTCAAGGGACCAACACAGGATCTTTTCATTGTTCGCGCTGGAGTTTTTTTTGAGTTTATTCGTACTCTTGAGACCAATGTTTGGTAATGCTAATGGGTCAGAGTCACTAAAGAGGAGGATTACCAGGATTTTACTCAACATCAACTCATATCTCATACATTTGATACAAGCATAAGAACATGGCTCAGTATAAATGAATCCACGTTGTTCTACTAAGCTCAAAAATCATTTTCTTTCGTCCTCAAAAACATCAATAAAAATATGATCAGATTTCAAAATTACGTCTCGACAAGCAATTCCCTGAGATAGTCCCGATATTCTTTGTTCAAATCGAGCTTCTCCTTCGCTTTGTTCCTCTTATCCTCCATAGCTTTCTGCTCACGCTTCAAATTGGCCTGGGACATATGTGTCGAATGTTAAAGTTACACAACTTTATATATTAGGAAAACGCAGACAATGCCTGGTGATGATTTAAAACACTAGATCAGATGGAATGTGCTGGACGAGAAGTCACAGATGGACTTGTTGAAATAATTGAACTGAATTCCAGTGAAATTCACATAAATTCTGATAATGACACGATAAATATTTACAATGTCGGCCTTTTTGTCCTCGATGTCCTTTTCAGTGGCCTCGTATTTGTCTTTGTGGGCAGCAAGGTCGTCTTCTTTCTTCTGAATCTCGTCATCAAGGTCCTGCA
>JACKZZ010007076.1_pt1 | contig 12269 bp, 19 predicted proteins | sample 8027871 | NCBI WGS metagenome assembly JACKZZ01 (sample SAMN15724774, study PRJNA655200) | protist metagenome | isolation source: fluorescence activated cell sorting (FACS) single amplified genomes of... | place: USA: West Boothbay Harbor, Gulf of Maine | collected 2000-07-19
AAACGTGAAACATGCCAAAATAATAACGTTACTGAAAAAGCTACACAAGTAACGTTAATCAAAACAAATTGTAAGGTTTGTTTCTCTAATATACCTTTGATAATGTTAGGAAAAGATCTCTAAAAAGGGATTTTTTTGTGGATAAAAACACTGGATTTAGAAGGATTTCAGGGTGGGACTTTCTCTAATATACCACTTGAAGAATGATTATTTAATTTTCCAATGAATGTATTTGAAAATTGTTTATTCAAAAAACTATATTTATCTACTACATATTTACATAAAAATGTTCCACAAGCTAAAAAAAACATAAAAGAGAATTCAGAAGAAGCATTTCCCGCAGAAAAATCACCAGTCTCATCAGAATTAAGGGTAAAACGTTCTAAAATCCCATACATCAGGGCTACTGTGAAAATGGTGGAATTACAGGCGTACCAGTATCCAAATTCGAAGGCAAATGACTCTTCCGCCTCTTTTTTTTATCAATTTAGAAGATCAAGTTTTTTTTTATTCACAAAAATGGCAATTCATGATTAATAAAAGGTAATTAAAAAGACCTTTTTTTCTGCTAAAAGCTTGTCATATTACCTTTTTTATCTTTAGCCGTTACTGCTAATCGCCCCATTACTATTCGCCATAAAATTTGTGGTGCCTGCATCAGTGATAAAGCACTTCCCATCAACATTGATGAAATCATGTATTTTAAAGCAAAAAACTTCCATTCGATCTGTGAAAAAAGAGTTTTTTTAATCACAGATAGAATTACCGTTTAAAACACTATATAATAAATAAGCGATAAAAAATGATAATTTTTGAAGACGATCTTTAAAAAAAGATTTTTTGTTTTTGGATAAAAATACAGGAATCAGAAGGGTTTCAGGGTAGAAATTTTGCAGTTTTAAAAAAATAATAATACAACATGATCTCTAAGACCACTAATAAAAGATTCAAAACTTGGTTCCAGTTGAGAAAATTCCTCGTACAATGCCCCCAAAACAGCGTACATTGAATCGACTCCGAAAAATGGGATAATGATCTGGGAAGTTAAATATATATATATATATATTGTAATTCTAAGTTAAACAATGACAGAACTTCAATTTATCAAATTATGTTATAGAATAAATTAGAAATTAAAGTGATTACAACTGTCAAATTGTTTTATACATAATAAATGCACTGCGAGTTATAGGTATTTTAGTGTTAACTCGCGGAGAAGGCCGCGCTCTGTGTTCTCCATACTATCTAGATTCGATCTGCGATCTCCAGGTTTCAAAGTTCTCAAAATTCGCTCTTCTCATCTAGTCTCTCGGACCAAAGTTGACCGGGTTCAAATCGTAGTTCCGTGCTTGCTAAAGTTTTGGACGGCCGGGGGGCTGGTCGGCCTCGAGTTGAAAAATGTCAGATGTCTACATTCGATAAAAACCGCGCATCGCGCGGCAAAAATCATAATTCCCTGTAATAACTAATCAATTCATAATACCAAGTTAACAAACATGAAACTATAATTCATAACTAAACTCGAATGTTCCATTCTTTGACGCTGCCTGCCCCGCCCCTGAAACCCTTCTGATTCCTGTATTTTTCTCCATAACAAACGCCATTTTCAGAAATCTTCTTCAAAAATATCAAATTTTTTATGTTTGTTTTTTGTGGATTGCCAAAATCTTTGTGCCGCTGTAATGTAGTACACTAGTGTAGGAACAATCACCCCATTAATTATCATTAAACACATTGGAGGAACATATTGAGCAAATATAGCCTTGTTTAAAAAAATACACCACTAAAATATTTAGCGTAATATAATTTTTGCATTGATAAAAAAGTTTTTTTTTTTTTTTCAAATATTTACAAATAATTTTTGGGGTAAATTTTCAAAATGATTAAGGGATTCGTCATTTAACTCCGATGGCCATCATAACAGCATTGTGACTTTGTTGATTTTGATAATTATCATTTTGAGAATTACCAGAGCTCGCATGAGATGTTCCTGAATTATTTGTATCTGTTAATAAGCTAGATGTTGAGTAAGATGATATAGATTCAAGGGAATTTAAGTCAACAGCCTGTTCAAAAAAATCCCCAAATTAGCGTATTTTTTCTTTAGAGTTTGAATAAGGAAAATCGATATTTTTCCCAAAATTCGCCAATTTTTTTAGGGGGTTTTAATTGGCGAAATTTAGTGCCTTATTTAAAGGGGGAGTTAGATTGGATGATATTGAACTACTAGCAGCCTGTTCAAAAAACCCTTCTAAATATAGCGTTTTTAATTCCAAAAAAAAACAATTTTTCTTCAAAAAAGCGGCTAATATTTTCCAAATTGGAACTGTATTTTGTTGTGTCATTGTGGCTTCAGATATAGGTGACATTCCTATTGAAGAATAGAAATTTGATAAGGCTACATCTGTAAATGGACCACTAAGATTATGAGAAGTAAATCCATTAACACGTGTATTACTAGTACTATCAGTAGTACTACTAGTAAAACTTGGTAACCAACTGGAAATGGATGGAAGCCAAGAAGTTTTAGATTCTGAGTTAGGTCCTGAGCTTGTACCAAAACCACTTTTTTGTGATGATGAACCAATTTGTATACCCATATAAGATTGTAAAAGAGGTAAAACTTGCTCAGCAATTGTTACAGGAGTAACTACAAATAACATAAAAATAAAGACACAGAGTACCTAAACCCCCCCAAAAAAAAAATCCCTTATAATAAAACATTTTCTTTAATATCTCTGAAAAGGGATTTTTTTGTGGATAAAAATACAGGATTTAGAAGGGTTTCAGGGCGGGGCTTAAAAAATAAAAACATATGATACAGCTACTAAACCATATAATTTTGCTTCAAATGTACTAGTATCTAAATTCTCCCAAATTAAATCAGTAGGATTTGGTGCATGCCATATAGTAAGTCTTTGTCTTTCTCGAATTTCAGTCTATTTTTAAAAAACAAATACCTCTATTTACCTTAATATTTTTGAATATCAATATACACATTATTTTCGCTTTTTTCCCCAAAAAAATCGTTCAAGTATTTTTTTTTCCAAATTAACTTAAATACTAATGCTTTTTTACGATCTTTTCTAGTAAAATGTTTATAAGGATACGGATCTGTCGGGGCACGACCTGATTTACCAGATCTTTGCAAATATGTTTCATAAGTATGCATATGCATAGCTGCGTCTCGCGCTCGAAATGCTCCCCAATTTTGTAAATATGATAAACCTAAATAAAATCTTCTTTCAATACCATCAATTATATCCCATACCTGAAGAAGAGGGTCACCGTAAGTCCAACCGCGAAAAACACCCGTATTTAACGTATTTTTGTGAATAGAAAAGCCATTTTTTTCGCTTTTTTCCAAAAAAATTTTCGATTTATTTTTGAATATGATGATTTTTTTACTTGTGAACAACTAGGTAGTTTTAACTGTTTTTTTTCACTACAAAATATAAATTCTAAAGAAAATTTATGACCCTAAACTAACGGTATATAGCATCAATATACATGTTGACAACATTGAATTTTTGGTTGATCATTAACATTTATATGCCCTCCTCCTCTGCTAAGACGTCCTTGATCATCATATTCAGAATCTATTCCTGTATCAACTATACCCTTATCTGGATCATCAGAGATCCCACAATCAGATGGAGCTCCAAGAAGTGGATCCCGGGAGTATGCTGAATCAGTAACAGAGGGCGCTATACTAGGATCTCCATAATGACCTGTTCCACCCCGTGATACTGCTAAACTGTTATGATGCGAGTTTTAATTATTTTGAAAAAAAGAAATTTCGCGATATTTTGAAGAAAAATGGCTTTTTAATTCACAGAAATGAGCTAAATCAGGGTGCTTTTTGAACAGGTTTGCTGATGCAGCATTAGTAGCACGGACATTAAGTTGATTAATTGTGGAATTATTACTAGCTTTAAGCCCCTCCCTGAAACCCTTCTAAATTCTGTATTTTTATCCTCAAAAAATCCCTTTTCAAGAGAAAAAAATGATAATTTTTGAAAAAGATTTCTGAATAGGGCTCTTTTTGTGGATAAAAACACTGGATTTAGAAGGGTTCCAAGGAGGGGCTCATTACTAGCATTGTTATGGCTTCTAGGACTGGATCGATTTGCTGATCCACCCGGACGTCCAGCAGTCGTTTTAGTTCTACCACAAAGTCGTGGACAAAGACGTGCGAAACGATCTCGTACCTGAGTACGGAAATACTCATTGTCAGCATCCATCAGATCTTCACCTATTCAAAAAAAAACCCTTCTAAATACTGTTAATACAGTGTTATTATTTATATCAAAAAATCGCTTTTTTTTAAAAATAATTTGCAAACCATTGGCCCCGTACTCAGCAACCGCTTTCGTGCAATGTCCAATCTTCATAAAGGTGACAAATCTGAAATTTATTGAAATTTTTCGGAGTTATAAAAAAAGTTATTAGTTATCATAGTTATAGTGCAAATAATTCTTTTTTTATCATAATACGCTCTTCCTGTTCCTAAGGTTGGTGCTTCTTTTATATAAGTATCTGCTGCTTGACGATGACTTTCTCTTTGACTTTCAAACCATTTATATCTCATATAATAATAAGGAATTGCTAAAAAACAAGATAACCAATTAATACATCTTCCAATAAATGAGCCTACTTTAAGTAAACTCTGACAACATGCCAACTGCCCCGCCCCTGAATCCCTTCTGATTCCTGTGTCTTTATCCACAAAAAACGGCATCTTCAGAGATCTTTTCTAAAAATCATCAAATTTCTCAACAAAAATTACCGAAAGTAGATTACGTATTTTCTGTCTAAATGATTTATATAATCTACTACAACAACCTACCCAGACAAAAAACATTGTTTTTGAAAAACTCAAAAATTATTTGCAAATTATTTGAACAAAAATGGCTTTTCTATTTATAGAAATCAGATAAATTATTAGGGATTTGAACAGATTATTCAGATACCACAAGCACAACATCCACGAAGACGACTAGCTACTCTAGCTCTTGGTGTTAAATTACGGCTTTTTTAAAATCAAAACATTTTTGAAAAAAATCGAAAATTAGCAGTTTTTCTGGAAAAAAAAAACAATTGTTTTAAAACTTTAAAAACTTTTGCATATGTGTAGGTGAAGCTGAAGGTGCTGGCATCAAATCTGCTGATATTGTCATATTTGGCATAAGACCTTGTGATTTAGGGCTTGTTGATGATTTATTACTAGTCGGGCTAAATCCAGGTCCAACATATGTAGCATCATCAGATTGTGTATTAATTTGTATTGTTGGTTTAAGTCTTCTTTCACGATAATTTTCTACTAAATCTTCTACTGGTGAAGCAGAATGTTGACCATCACGTAATTTTATATTATTTGATAGACCTCCTCCTGGTGCACTAAGAGTACTACTTTCAGCACATTGATCAACGACATTAACAAGTTGTAACGATTGGGTTGATATTCCACCACTACTTTCAGATTTACTAGCATTTTTAACACTTGCCAATGCTGCAACTCCTTTAATTTTATTTTTATTACGGCTAAATAGACTCCATCCTTTCTTTTTTGTCGAGCCCGATGCTGAACCTGTCAATGAAGTAAAACCAGTTTTAAGTTGTCAATGTTATTGTCAAAAAAAAATGTTGACTTTAATTTTTTTGGAAAAATATCGATTTTTTTCTAAATTCTCAATCTCTAAAAAGAATAAATATTTTTTCGTTAAATTTAGAGGGATAAAATCTACCAGCTGGTGTTGTTGGTGCACTAGCAGCTGTCAACATCTTTGAATCAAATGTTTTGGAAAAAATCTGTGAAGAGGGATTTTTTTGTGGATAAAAACACTGTATTCAAAAGGGTTTCAAAAAAAGGGGTCTACCTTTGGATCAAGTGAAAGTCCAGACTCAATCTTTATAATATCTGATGTTGCTGTTCTACCTATCTGATTATTACCTGCAACTAAAGGTGATGGTTGTAAGGGTACTATTGGTGATGTTAAATTAGTTCGCATATCTGTTGCAGCACTATCAACTGATAAAGCTGATCCTCCACCTGGCATATTATTATCTATAGTAAGTTCAGAAATACCAGCTGTTGTAATTATAATTTTGAAGGATAATATTAATTCAAATTATCTTGCTCTTTAAAATTTTCTTAATAGAAATGCTATCTTTTTGGTTTTTTTCAAAAAAATATAATTTTTTTGGTTTTTCAAAATTAAAATTTGTCCACCTGCCAATTGACGCGCACCTGGATTAGTCAGCTGAGTAGTACTACCACCCACCATCACTGTAGATTGAGAATCATTATCAGCAAAACTAGGATTTGATGCAACCGGACTAGATGGTGATTTCTTACCCAAACTAATATTCTGCAGATTAGGCTGAGTGCCCTGATTTGAACTTGTCGCTGAGTCAAGTGGACTGAGCCGGGAGCCTGTCTCTGCTCCTCCAAGTTTGGGTGACTAAATTATATTTTTTCAAATTTTAAATTGCACAAATTTTCAAATTTGAATTTGGAAACAAATTTGAAAAAAAATGACACTTTATAATCTAATGAAAATTATATAACAAGATGATAATAAATACAACATTTTAAATTTAAATACAACATTTGATCCTTGTTGATGTGTTGGAGAATTATGACTAGATGCTATAATAGTGCCACCATCTGATTCACCTTGAGCTATAGCAATATATGATAATCGATTTGCTGAGCCCCACCCCTGAAACCCTTCTAATTCCTGTGTTTTTACCTTAAAAAAACAACATTTTCAGAGATCTTCTTCAAAAATTATCACTTTTAAAAATACCATTGCCAGAGGAATTATTAGTCGTACCTAATGCAGCATTTACTTTTTGTTCCATAGCAGCAATAGCACGTGAAGCTATAATATTTTGAAATTTTTGTATTTCAAACATAATTCGTATTAAAAAAACAGCATTTATTCTGACAAACAGAATGATATTTATTTACCTGGTCCAAGTGTGGCTGAATTATTACTTGTGACTTTCCCATCCGCTGATGTTACCATAATGTTCATTTCCGTACCATCCTGTCCTAATGGACTAGTAGTTGGACTACTACTACTAGATCCAGGTCTTGGTGGTAAACAAGCCGTACAACACGCACAAAAATCAAGCATACGAGCACGATATCTTTCTCCAAACATATCCATCACTGTGTTACCTGTTTTTTTTTGGTAGCCATGTCATTGTTGTCAAGGCATTTTTTACCAACAAAATGACCTCTTTTTTTGAACATAAAATCTTGTTTACCCCAAAAAATCTCAAATTAAGACCAGGAGCAAAACCTGGTAATAATACATGCTGCAATAAGACGATCAGCATATGCGTCAGTACGTTCAGCAGCATCACTAAAATTACAATTTTGAAAATTCTTTTTTCTCTACACGAGTTTTAACTTTTTAAAAAAATGCTATTTTTTTAGCTTTTTTCAACTTTCTTTATATATGGCTTTTTTTGTGAATAAAAACACTGTATTTAGAAGGGTTTTTTGAACAGGCTCTTATACCTAAATGCTTCTAAACAATCATGAAGATAGGCAACACATGGAACTATTTGTACCGAGAGTACTTGAAGCCTATCATCCATCACCATACTCCCTGTATTGATATGAGTAATCCCGATGGCTCCGGATTGGTCAGTGCCTTCGCTTAAAAAAAAAAAAAAATTTTCTCTAATAATAATTATTCCAAAAAACAAAGTCTTTTCAAATTTCTTGAATTTCATATTTTTACTGTTGTATTGTATTTCTTAGAACACTACCATTCTGATGCTGTCTTTTTGAAGCATCATTAGGAAAACCATATTTCTCCTTTAAGTTTTTTGAAGAAAATCTCTAAAAAAAGGTTTTTCTATGGATAAAAACACAGGAATTAGAAGGGTTTCAGGGTCGCGCTACCTTCAAAGTATTATCTGTTGTAAAACTCACTTTATTAGGATTTGGTTTAATATTCGGAGATAAAGATGGAGATACGACACTGGCAACTTGAGGTCCTGGTCCTGAAATAGTTGTCATATCCTTTATATTATCCCCTTGATTCTGACTTCCTGAAGCCCCAAGTCGTAAACTATCAAAAAGTGTAGAACCGTTACCAGCGGCTGATGATTCTCTATCATAATCTTCTTCCAAATCTCGATCTTCTAATAGATCTCGCAACATTTCTGCTGATACCTTCCTTGCCCCATCATGCACTGGAAGACCACCACACATAACCTGTTCATCAAAAAAATCTAGACCCTATTTTTTCTTTAAAAAAATACCAATTTTTGAAAAAACTTTTTTCAAAAAATTTTGAAATTTTCCAAAAATAATCAATAATAATTACAGTAAAGAGTTTTCCAAATTCATGAATATCCGGATTAAGATTAAATTTATGTACATGTGCATGTAATTTAAGTACAAAATAAACCAAAATCCCATAAAGTAAAATATTTTGAAGACAAAAACCTGTTAAAAAAAAAAAAAAAAACCCTTTATTGTCATTGAGCTTATTCTTGTGAATAAAAAAGCAATTTTTGTTTTTCAAAAGAATACGAAGAAAAGCTGTTGGATTTAAAGTTTCATGATTATCTCTTTCAAACTCTTCTCGTGTTGTTAAAGTACTTTCAACAGAATCAGCACCACCACCCCATATTGAAGGTACACTTATACCACTCCAAAGAGAACGTCTTTTTGGGACATTATTACTACTACTATCAAATTCAATATTACTACTAGGATCAATAATAGAAGACTCCTTTATAACTTCCTTAATGTTTTTTGAAAAATCTTTAAACACTTTTTTTGCAGGATTCTTGTCAAGTAACTCATTTATATGATTATCATTTGAATGTGGGATAGAAGACATCCTTAGACCTTCTTCTAGACTTTTTTGGTCGCTTCTCAGAGTCTGAGGTAGATTGGATATTGTCTTATTATCAAAATTCCGTGACACGTCGTGAGAACTTGAAGCAAGCACTATATCCAGATTTGAAGCAGAGCTAACGATGCTGTTAGATGTCTGAGGCAAATTCGGCACTAAACTGGTTAGCGTACAGTTACCAGTCTTTAATAAAGTTCCTAGCTTAATACTGGAATCTATATTTGATATTGATGAATTTAATAAAACAGCAGCTCCTAATGTTGAATTTACTAATCTTGGTAATGCAAATTTACTAATATTGCCCGCACGTTTCTCGAGTGACACAGTTTTTACTTGAGCGATCGGCGAATCATATAACTTTTGATTATCCATGAAGTTTTGTAAATTATTAATCTCAGATGAAACAGCAACAGTATTATGCGTTATCTTAATATCACCCGAATTATAATTTCTTCGTCTGCTATCCACCTGGTCACCCTGTCTTTGTATTGGAGCGAAAGATTCCGTTGATTCTGGGAGTGTTTGGACCTTGTCATAATTCATTGAGATTTCATCCATATTTCTTAACATCCTTTGTCGCCTCCTACCATCTGAATAATCATTTTTTTCATCAACATCAAGTCCATCATCATAAGTTGTTTCTTCATAAGTATTTTCACCATTTATTTTTTCATATATTTTCATAATATATGCTATTAGAAGACACCACATAGCATGTGCTGTCCATAAACACCATATACTTGTTTTAACAATCCAATCTAAAAGAAATGATTCAACACATGTAAGAACTAAAAAAAGTGAAAATAATGTCCATAAAAAATATAAATAATTTTCAGCATCCACAGAAAATCGATGTGTATCATCATAAGAAAAAAAAATTTGAAACATTAACCATTTGTATAATCGACATTCTTTGTATAAAAACTGGGAGAATTTATTTTATAAATAGTTAATGTTTCAATTTTAATATAGAATTATATATATAACTCAAGGTAGCATTAATAGTTGTCAAATTTGAATATTTTAACTTCATAAATTATCTTTTTATATTATTATTATTAAAAAAACGCACAAAAATCTTTTTAGAAAAAATCGTACCTTTGCTCTGAGGTTTTCATCTTTAAAAAGGGTATCTCGCATTTGTTTTAACCTAAAAAGATGTCTTGCCTTTGCCTGTTTTCGAAGAGCTTTTTCGACTTCAACTGATTTCATATGGCTTACTAAAGCGGGATTTATCCCATTCAAAATCATGTCTCCTAGATTGGATAATTTTTTGAGAAGATCTTTAAAAAGAGATTTTTTTGTGGATAAAAACACAGGAATCAGAAGGGTTTCAGGGCGAGGCTACCTAGATCGCCAGATAGACCAGTTCCGCTCACACTAGTGCTCAGAGTACCTAAAGGTATTTTTGAAAAAGTTTGGTCGTCATTTTTTTAGCAAAAAATAGTTTCTTAAAAAAATGCATAGTTTCTTAGACAAATTTAATTTTGGTCTAAAAATTTACAACCTTAAAACAAACCATACCAGCACCGAAATTTGAGGCTGAGGAGCTTCCTCCGACCATAAAATTTCCAGTTCCACCGCTTGCTGCAGAAGCAGAACTAGAAAATGTATTTTCATTTTCAAAAATCGTCCCTCCAGGTCCTAAAGGCGTTTTATTCGTGTTGTCAGGGCCTAAACTATGGCATAACTGGTGGTCGCACGATATTTTTCAATTTAGAAAAAAATTCTAAACATTTAATTTTCAAAAAAAAAGGGCTTTTTTTGTAAATAAAAAAAATGTTTTTTGAAGGGTTTTTTAAACAGGCTGATTTAATTTTTAAAGAAAAAAAGGTTCTTTTTTTAAAACCCATGTCAATGTTGTTTAAAAATAATATCATAAAAAAACAAGATAAATACATCATCTGTCCCTGTTAAACGACTTTCGATGTGGCTAGAAAAACGAGAATCATTAAATTCATGGTGATGTCTATGAGAAACAACATGTGGTAACATAGGCATTCCACTTGGAGACGGCGGGAATTCATCAATAAAGTTCTCTTCAGTAGCATAGTGAAGCATATCATTATCATCTAAATCACTCAATTGAGAAGCACCATGACTAGAAGTACGAGGCATATGGCCTGGTACTAAAATATTTTGGAGAAGGTTTCAAAAAAACATCGCAAATTTTTTTCCAAATAAATGTCATTTTCCAAAAGAAAATTAAGGGTATTAGAGGGTTTGTTTGAACAGGTTGAAGGCCCCTGAAGTAGAGAGATATCGATGCGACTTGCTACATGAGGGCTACGGTCTCTATGAATTGAATAATTTTGGAAGGTCAGAAAAACTGTGGACAAAAACACAGGAATCAGAAGGGTTTCAGGGCGGGGCTTTATGGAAAAGTTGAAGAAACAAGCAAGAGAATTTAAATACCCAGAACTTAATGTGTTATGGCTATCATGACTACTACCAGGAAACTGATTTAAATTCCCAGTTACTGCAGGTCCATTCGCAGGAATTGCATTTTGTAAGGGGCCTTCTAGATGAAGTCTAAAATTAAAGTTTTGGAAAAGTTTCTTTACGTTTTCCAGAAAAAAAATTGCTGTTTTTTTCCAAAACAATTTTTTGACCTTCCACAATTCAAATAAATACTCAGATGCACGAAAATTTCCATAATGTGGATGTGTTCCATCAGTAGGATCCCCTAAAGCTGATGTCCCACCTACATCAAACCAGTCACAAACATCACACAACATAAAAACTCCCCACGCATTTTTATACCACGCCACTACGTTTCTAAATACCCTCATAAGAAACCGATCCCTATAGCCCCACCCTGAAACCCTTTTGATTCCTGTGTTTTTATGCACAAAAAAATCCATTTTAGAAGATCCCCATCAAGAATTATCAATTTTTTCTTTACGTATGACCTATCAGCATATTGTAACCAATGAAAATCTTTCTCATCCTCAAGTTCGCCATCAATATTAAGATTTGATTCCCTAAACTCATCATAATAGCTTCCTGTACATATTTAAAAATCCCCTCTGTTTCCCCTTAATCTTTTCTTTAAAAATGCAATTTTTTTTTTATTTTTTCAAATTTTTTACCCCAGCAAATCTTTCGTATCTTTTTACAAAGCCATAATTTACTTATTGATGGCATAGTTATATAATTTGGTATACGAATACGTTCCATAATTTTTTTTATACGATCATTGAAACGATCCATAAAACGTGCTATATAACCTCTTAAACCACTCATATGTTGAATCGTATCTGTATAACCACGAGCTTCCATTACCTCTGCACGTTTTTGACGTCTTTTTCGTTCATGAGTTGCGCAAGTCCAACATACGTTAAACTGAGCGATGTCAATGTCATATTTTTCCTATATTTT
>JACKZZ010013059.1_pt1 | contig 12268 bp, 8 predicted proteins | sample 8027871 | NCBI WGS metagenome assembly JACKZZ01 (sample SAMN15724774, study PRJNA655200) | protist metagenome | isolation source: fluorescence activated cell sorting (FACS) single amplified genomes of... | place: USA: West Boothbay Harbor, Gulf of Maine | collected 2000-07-19
CCACTACGAATAAACATATAACAATCGGTTAACCTAATTTACAAAATATACCCATATTGCTGGAACTTGGAAACCCCACTACGAATAAATTATGACAACTGCTGCTGCGTTGTATCCACCTAGCCTTGTACTACCTTGGCACCGTTGGCCCACATGCCATTCTCCGTCACTACCCCGTCCTTATCTCGCAGCTCTCCCTCCCCGTGGCGCTCGTCCTTGGAAAACTCCCCCTGCCACGAGGTGCCGTCAGCAAAAGTGAGCACACCATGTCCGTGCCGCATATTGCCGTGCCAGGCACCTGTGTACGAGCTGCCATCAGTGTAGCTCATTATGCCGTGGGCACCACTGCGCATGTCCATATGGACAGGGCCCACATACTTCCCCTCCGATGTAGTTAGTATACCTGTAGTAGTAGTTTATAGTGGTAGTAGTAGAAGAGGGTTAGTGTGTGAGTGACATAGCAAGAGACACATGCAAATCAAACACACACACACACACACGCACACACACACACACACTGAACGTACCTTTGCCGGTAGCGTGATCGGCGTGCATCTGTCCCTCGTACACAGTAGAGCCGTCGGCGAAGACCAGAGTACCCGAGCCTTGCAAGTGTCCGCTGAAGACGTCGCCCGTGTACGTGCTGTACTTTTCAAAAGCACCCAGCCCAGTGCCACCCACACTCACAGCACTGCCTCCCGCTCCCCCCTCCTCCCCTAGGGACGCAGCGGCAGCAGCCATAGCCGTGGCTCCTTCCCACGAGTACATGCCCTTTCCGTGCGGCTGGTCCATGTGCCAGTGACCGTCGTATACTGCACCGTTGGAGAAGGTGCACTTGCCGATGCCCTCTCTGCCCGCGAAGCCAAAGTCGCCTTCATATACGTCTCCGCAAGCGTAGGTCATTTTGCCCACGCCGTCGAGGTGACCCTCTCGCATTGGGCCGTTGTATGTGTTTCCATTGGCAAAGATCCACAAGGCTCCGTCTCCATGCTTGCGGTCGTTCTCCCACTCGCCGTCGTAGATGCCACCATCTTTCCATTCTTGTCTTCCCTGCCCATGGCGGTGGCCATTGACAAAGGAACCAGTATAGCTCGATCCATCCTTGAATTCTTTGGTGTGATGGCCATTCAACTTGTCGCCATCGGCGTGGAGAAAGGCGTTGGAAACGTGGAAGCTCGACATGCGATGCTCATGCCCGACAAAGGCCGACTTGTGTGTCATCCTCGCATTCATGCGCTTCCTCTCGTCGTGTGTTGCTGCTCCGTGAATCTGCGCCTTGTGCGCTTGGTCCACTGATGAGCCTGACCCCATTGTCACTCAATAGTAAACGAGGTACACTCAATCTATAGAATTGTATAATCTCTGCAAGTAATGGTGGTACTTCTTCCTTCTAGAGTCTCTTACCTCACTGCTAATTTACTAGAGTGGAACTGGGGACGTAAGTGATTAAACCCGTTTTCTATTCTGCAGCGCGGGAAATGCACCCACATGCATGCATGCACACATAGGTCCGATCCGAAAAACGTGGTCAGTTTCTTTGGTCCACGTTTCTTGATATCGGGACCTGTGTGTGCACTCCCGCTGCAGAAAACGAGTTTTTCACTTACGTCCCCAGGTCCATTCTAGTAAATTAGCAGTGAGGTAAGAGACTCTAGAAGGAAGAAGTACCACCATTAGTTGCAGAGAATATACAATTCTATAGATTTAGTAGCATAATTGGGCCTAGAACTGCACGGCTGCTGGTGAAGAACCTGACACCTTATACCCTCACACCTACTAAGTTGAGCAGCTCGCTACTGGTACACCATGTCGTCCATTCCGCAGCAGTCCGAGTTGGAGATCAAGCTCAACTATGACAGCATCCCGTTGTCTAAACGCTTGGCCATGACCGGCACGGCCACTATGACCAAGAACTCCGTGCAGACCGAGGTGAATTGGGGCGCAGAGATCAATAGAATAGACCCACACACAGGCTACACGCCCCTCATGGTGGCGGGCATCAACGGCAACCCCGAGAGCGTCAAAACTCTCGTAGACCGCGGTGCGGAGATCGATTACAAAGAGCCTGTGAAGGGCCGCACCGCACTCATATGTGCCTGTAAAAAGGGCAGAGAGGAGGCTGTGGACATGCTGCTGCACAAGGGCGCCACCATGAGCATCGTGGACAACAACGGCATGTATCCCCTTATGTGGGCTGCTAAGAACGGACACCTGGGGTGTTGCAAATTGCTCATAGGGAGAGGTGCGGGCATCAATGCATTCGATCTGCACGCCTGGACTGCTATCCACTACGCCAGTAAGTACGGACACAGGCCTGTCGTGGACTACCTGGCCCACTGCGGCGCGTCCATCATCCTGAAGGAGAAGCTAGAAGAAGGCAAAACGCCACTCATGCTAGCAGCACAGTACGGCCGGAGAGACACGGCCATGTGTCTCCTTGACCGTGGCTCAGAGGTGAACGCAGTCACCACCAGAGACGAGCTCACTGCGCTTATGCTGGCGGCCAAAGAGGGGCACAAGGGCACTGTGCGTGCCCTACTGGAGCGAGGTGGAGATGCAAACATGTCTGACTCCTACGGTTGGACGGCACTGCACTTCACTGCTTCCTGGGGCAGAAAAGAGACAGCCCGTTTGCTGATAAGGGAGGGAGGCGCCAATGTGAATGCCATGCCAGTTAAGAAGAAGAGCGGCGGCGGTGGCACCACTCCCTTGATCATTGCATCCAAGGGACAGCAAGTGGACCTCATCAACGTCCTCTTGAACCATGGTGCAGATCCATCAATCAACGACGCTGCAAGCGGAAAGAACCCACTTGCCATTGCAGCGCAGGAAGGATTTACGGCATCCGTGGAAGCGCTCATCGACCACGATGTGGACCTGAACGTGCGAGACGAGCGATACATGACACCACTCATGCTCGCAGTAGTTGGCGGCCATGCGGAGACTATTCGACTGCTGCTTGCAGCCTGTGCTGATATTACCCTACACGATCACGAGGAAAAATCAGCGTTGGATCATGCTCGAGACTTCGAGCGAGAGGATGTGTATCTGCAGGCCATTCTCAAGTCCTCCGCCGAGGGAAAGGCCACTGTTATCCCGTGGATAGAAATGGACGTTCCCAAAATGATACGCGGTAGTACATGTGGTGGCCCTACAGTTTTCCTGAACAGCATTCTGTACAAGAAAGATGGTCTCTACGCCGGTTTATTCCTACGTGCACCGGAGCACGACGTTCACTTAGTACACGACCTCACTATGCTTTCCGCGGCTATGGCCCGCTCGCGCTTCACGCAGCCCCTCGATAGTGCTGATATGGATGCGAAGCTTGATGAAGTGGATGAGATGTTGTTGAATATTATGGACACTCACGCTTTCTTCATTGATCATAACTTGTCCCTGGCCCTGTCGCTACAGTCCTATCCTGAGGCTATCATGGACGACGGTGGATTCGACTACAAATATTTCGGAAACTGTTTCGCCACTGGGCCGCTTGCGCTGTACTTAGAGAATGACCTGAGTAAGTGGTTGACATCCTTCCAGATGACCCGTATGATTAACGAGCTCTTCGTCGCATGTGGGCGCGATGCGGGGGAAGTGATGGACAGAGGGTACGGCAAGCGTACAGCATGCTTACGCATGAGATACTGCCCTGCAGCCATGTTCATTATGGAAGGCGTTTCCAAGCTGGCGTTGCTTGTATTAGTCACATTGAATATGCAATCGCACAAAAGGGCACCTTCCTTGGCAACGGCGGCAGCAGGCACAGGACTTGCGGGCAATAGCGGTGTGGAGTGGCTCATGTCAGATATGATGCTGGAGCAGATTCTTATGGTATGGATAATAAGCAGTCTAATATACGAGCTGGGAGCGGTAGAGGAAAAGGCTTGGGGCGTGTCCCCTTCCATTGCTGTTGACCCACATGAGCTCAAGGCTAATCGAAGGATCCGTATGAGGAATCACTTCTGGTGCGATGTGTGGCACAGATTCGACGGGCTGAGTTTAGGCTTACTGCTGGCTTGGCTGACGTTCAAGTTCATATACAATACTGCTGATGGAAACTCACTAGGACATGGCCTTCTGAGTCTGTCTGCCATTCCTCTGTGCATTGGCTTGCTGAGATACCCCGGAGCCTTTTACCGCCAGTTTGGGCAGCTAGTGCTTTCTATCTTTTTGATCACGGAGAAATTAATCAGTTTTGCTTTAATTTTTATGGCAACTGGTGCCGGCTTCGGTATTGCATTCACTGGATTATTTGGTTTTGAAACTGATCTATTCAGCAGCCCTTTCACTTCCTTTAGAACGCTGTTCAACGCAATGAATTTCAATTATGATTTGAATAGCTTCGACGGCGCGACCTTCCAACAGCCTATGTTAGGCGTGGTGCTTCTGGTATTATTTATTTTTTGGACGGTTATTGTGCTGTTGAACGTGGTCGTAGCGTATATTACAAGCATATACACACACATCAATGAAGTGGCGGGGCAGAAGTGGCTTCTGATCAAAGCAAAGCACTTACAACAATACTTGCTTGTTCATGAGAAGTCGCCTCTGTGCATGCTGCCTCCACCATTGAATCTACTCCCAACGCTGGTATATCCAATGCATCAGATCTACACTTGGAGAGCCCGGTTATACATGGATAAAGGTGTCTTGACTGCTGTTTCTCTCGCAGGCAGCCTATCAGACCTCTTCTTAAAGCTCCTATTCTTCCTCCCAGCAGTGTTCTTGGAATACTATGGATTTGTCACAGACCAGACGGAGAGAAGGGATGAGCGGTACGGCGCCATTGTCACGGCCCCTTTGGAGATACTCAGTTGCCTCGGAAGTTTGATGTACAAAGTCTGGTCAGTGGATCCTTGGGTTGTGTCTGTGCTCGTCAAGAGCCGACTTGCGAAGGGTCGCCTACGTGTGGCTTATTATGACAGTCGTGACACCAAGGAGTGCATCGGAGCGGATGATAACGACTCCATGGGATTCGCGGAGAAGGAGTGGGAAGACGATGGTGGGGGTGGGCGAAATACTGGTTTGTCCAAATACGCACAGGTCAAGCCGGAAGGTGAAGGTGAAGCCACGGTTATGGAGCCCCTCGGAGACCAGTCCAATATCTGGGCGAAAGAGCTCATGGACATGTCTGAGAGGCAGGGTGTGCAGTGGACGCAGAAGAACACTGATGGAACCTTACAGGTACCCTTTGGCGAGGACGGTGGGGATCACAACTCTGCACTCTTTGGCCAAGCGCTCAATGGCTCTGTCAACAGCGGGACAGAAACTAAGGATGGTGTCGAAGAAAGCAGTGTAAACCCGAAAGGTGTGGATTTGGGCGTGGGCAAGGGCAAGCACTACGATCACGTCAAAGGCTTCAATGCGGGGCGCAACACTCTAGAGATTGCAAAGACCACAGGACTAAGCCCTGACCCGAAAAACCCTTTCCGCCCCGAGACATCTGGGGCTGAGGTGGGTGAGAATGACGAGGATAATCACTCTATTTCGCATATGTCTGATATATCCAGCGGGGAGCTCATGCAGCGCTTCCCTCCAGCCAAGGCAGTAGACAACACATTTGTGGCTGCCTTGTACAAGGGCCTCTTCACGGATGTAGAGAGAAAAGAATGTTTTATGCACGTGTTGCCTGAAGTGGAACTGGTGCTGCAGGAACAGCATGAACGCCTAGTTGCCAAGCAGGCGAGACTCAATTTACACAATAACGAAGGAGACGAGGAAGTGCCTGACGATCTGCTAGCCGACCCACTCTATGAGCTCTTCATCACCCTGGAGCGCCGTATCAACGAGACTGATCATAAAAACGAAGACCGGATTGAGGAAATGTTCCGTGTGTTGAATGCGATCAGGAGCAAGACGGATACCATCAAAGAGCGAAGGCTACTACGTCCTGCTGATTTCGAGTGATAGTGAAAGGGTGAGGGTAATGGAGAAGGATGAGAAAGAATTAATGTTACTAATGTTATTTAACTATGTGTCACTGTGTGTGATACGACCTGGTACAACGCATTTAACTTCACAGCGGCGGTATGGGCTTCTAGAAATAGTGATGTTTTCTTAAAACGGCACCCTTTCTTCCTTCTTCTGTTTCCACCCTCGTCATGCTTTTTAGGTTTCCTTTATTTACAATACTGTTTCATTCCATGTGATTTTCTTCATTCTTCCAAATTTCATAGAGAGGGGGCCACCATATCCAGGTTGTTCATTTGGGGGCCCATAGGGATCAACGAAGGTGGTGCTGCAGAAGGCACAGGCACATCCACACTCCCCATCTGAATGTTTTGGGAATTTGTATTCACCCCTTGCTGTTGCAAACTTCCCGTCTTGCGCTTCTTAAGGTAACGGCACCCTTTGCATCGTGTGTGCTTATCGTTCTTCGTGATTGTGACAAATCGATCGCAGGGAGCATCCTGGAAATGCTTCTGGCGACTACATCCGCCACCTTTATCACACTGACACGCCATCTTGCCGCCCTGCTGTGGCTGTCCGCCTCCGATGCCGTTCACAGATCCAGGCATACCCTGAGGGTTGGACGGCTGCATCGATTGAGACATAGGTGGCATGATGTTTTGGACCTGCATCATCGACAAGGTGTCGGTAGGGATGGATTGCGAGGGTGCATGCAATTGTGCTAATTGTGAGTGCTGTACACTGTGTACGTTTGGTGAGGGAGCGTACGATTGGTGGTGCTGAGGAGGAGGAGGATTGGGCATGTTCTGCACAGGCTGCATGGTCGGCATGCTGGCAACTGGCAGGTTCTGTATCACGCTACTTTGCATCTCCTGCAGCTCCTGCAGCTCCTGAATGCTCTGTGACAGGTTCTCCATGTGCTGAGGCTGTGTGTGCAGGTTCAAACTCTGGGGCGCCTGCATCCCCTGCGGCTGTGGCATGCCTTGCGGCGGCTGGATTCCCTGTGGCTGTGGCATATCCTGTGGTTGTGGCAGACCATGGGGTGATGGCATATGGTCTACCAAGACCTGCATACTTTGCTGCATGTCCTGCAAAGCCTGCATACCCAGGGTATGGGGGTTTGTCATGTGAGGGTGAGTCATCTGCCCAGGATTCTGCATACTCAGAGGGTTCTGCATATTGTGACCACTGTTGTGATGTAAAGTGGGAACTGGCGCAGGAATTGAATCTGGCATAGGTGGCATGTGAAGGGATACTTCTCCCACTACAGGAACATTCTGAATACTTGGTGCAACAGTCTGGTTGATGTTCGATGGTGCTTTTTTGACCTTATTCTTGCGGCATTGATTACACACTTTGTGACGGTTGCTCTTGCTCAATGTCACAGACATCTCGCACTGCATGCCTTCGCCATGTGCCTCCCGGAAACAATGCCCGCCTTTCTTACAAGCACAGGGAAAGTTCTCCTTGACATCATCTCCCGGTCTAGCGGCTTTTACTGGCTTGACTTCCTTGTCCATCTCTCCGTTAGACAGCGTCATTTTAAAACTACTAAATAAACTATCACCCGCTCCAACCGTTCTGTTGGTGTCGTCGCCCGATACGAACCTTGAACAGTACCTCGGGAAAGTGGGGGTATAAGGGGAGATTTGTAGGGGAGATAAGGGGAACCAACTGTGGGTTCGCTGAAATATTGGGGTTTACCCGTATTGGGGAATTCCTAAATTCCTCAAATCGATCGTTTGGTGCTTACCTAAGACCCAGAAATAGTTTAATAGTTCATAATGTGAGAGGTTACCAGTTGGCTGTTGTAGTAAACTTATTGCCTTACTTTTTGCTCAACCTTTCAAGCGATGCTTTTTTAATTCTCGCACAGAGTTAAAACCACGCCTGTATTGAGCCCTAATTACGTCCAGATCCAATAAGATCAATATCCATGCCCCAGGGAGAGCATGTCCTCTCTATAAAACATATTGACATATAAATATTTATTGACTTTGTTGACTTTTGTCGATGGATGCTCCAGCATGTTCAGTAAAAGCCTTCATCTCGCAGTTGTGGGACGACACAAGAGGGAACGACCAAAAGAAGACCTTCCTAAAAGGTCTGGACATCTCGAACACCTTAATATGGATACAAGGCGTTATTGTTGACTACCGCGACAGAGAAAAGACCTTGGTTGTGGATGACGGCACGGGTGTCATCGCCGTAGGCTGCGTAGAGGGGCAACGGGACTGCGAAATGCCTGGAGGTGTGAAGCACAACTTCCAGAAGGGCAACTACGTGATTTGTGTGGGAACAGTCATATGTACCATCCCTCGGCCTGACCATGCGATGGATGTCATAAGCAATGCCAATGCCGATGGCAGTGGCTTACACGGCTTTGGACACGTCGCATTGGAAGCGATGGACACCTCCGGGGTGCTGTTCTTGGGTGGGGACCCCAACATGGAGACTCTGTGGTTCACTGAAGTCATGCAAGCACAGCGCAGCTGGGCTTGAAACGGTGCTTGATATAGTACATGATACAGTACATGATGCAATACTTGATGTATTCCGTGATGTATTCCGTGATGTATTCCGTGATGTAATCCTTGATGCAATCGGACCTGACGCGGATAGCTCCTTAGCTGGAGGCTGTAGATTTGGCTGTGGCTGTAGATTTTCCAGAAAACATAAGGTACCGCCCTTCACACAGCCTGTATATTTATAATATACTGAAAACAAAATGTACACTCTGAAACAAAAAAAACACTCAAGTAGTTTTTAATCTCCCATCTCCGTCTTACCCTTACAGTGAGCCCTCTTCTCCTTCACCCTAACCACAACTAGCCACCTATGTCCGCTCCAATCATGAGGCTGTCACTGCATATCATCAGACTCGCCTCCGGGTCCACATCCATGTCACGAGGCCCGTCTCTGCCAGCATCATCTACAGTCATCTCCTTATCTTTGTGTACAGCGCTCACATGGCTTGCTGCTGCTGCTGCTGCTGCTGACTTCGCCCCTACCCCTGATTTTACCCCCGAGCTCGCCACTGGGCTCCGGCTCTGGCTCTGCTTCTGGCTTCTTTGTAGACCACGTTTGCCAGCAATGACAGTAGAGTCCCCATGGTAGGCAGCGATTCTTCCACCTAGCTCGTGGGGTCCTTTGCGCTTCTTCCGTTGCCCTCCAAGTGCAGAGCCAGGCATATCTAAGGTGAGGCCGCACGCAGACAGCCGGCCATGGAAGCCGTACTTCCTGGCTTTGACATACGCGTCCTCTGCTTCGTTCTTCTGGCCGCAGATGTCGTACAGAGCGCCTACATTATACCACGCCTCACACATCTCGTGATTGATACGAATGGCGCGGGAAAAGAAACCGAGGGCCTCTCTGTACATACCGTAGGCATAGTACACAATACCAAGGCTGCACCAGCAGTTCTCATTGTTCGGGTCCAGATTCAAGGAGCGCCCATAGCACGTTTTTGCGTCTTCGTACTGGCTGCATGCCACGTAGCACCTGCCCAGAAGGTACCAGCAGCTAGCTGACATCGGGTTGAGCTCTACCGCCTTCGCGAGGCACATCACGGCCTCTTGGGTCAGTCCAGTGTAGTGCAAGTAAATCACACCGGAGCGCTCTAGAGCTACGAAATGCTCCGGCTCCGCTTCTAATGCGTCGCGATAGCACGCCTCGGCAGCTGAATAGTCCTTGCCATCCTCCATTATGACCCCTCGCGTTACACAAGCGTTGGCACGCACACGTGAGCTGATGCGTACCTTCAGGGGTGCGTCATCTATTTGCAGGCCGCCTGCTGCGGCTGCAGCGGCGACTGTTTCTGCGGCTGCAACTACTGACGAAGAAGAGCACGATGGTGCTGTTGACCGTGCAGGAGTCGCTGCAGCTGAGCGCAGGGACCGGTCGTTGTGCCTGTGAGACTCAGAGGAAATGTCCATGATTTCAACAGCGTCTAACCAAGCGTGTGCAGCCTCAGGGTGCCCGTCTTCATGCGCCATCACAGCCAGCCTAATCAAGCAATCGCATTTCATGTCGGCGAGAAACTGCGCCCTCGCAGGCTCTGAATTATCTGGGCCGCCGAAAATGCGGAGGGCATCCTCTGGCTCATTTTGGTTAGTCTCCAGTGGAAGGAGTTGTCGAGCGGTGGATATACCTTCTGGGTTGGAAGGAGCTGGCTCCACTCCACTAGCTGGTGCACTGCGACTTCCTGCGGGTACATCGTTTAACATGTCATTTATTCTCTCCTCTGTCAATTCGTCGAATAGGCATTCAAGCTCTTCGTTGTTCGGTGGCCGACCTAAGTGCTTGGCCTTGAATGCATTGACTAGAATGTCGATTAAGGAGGCTGCGATCTCATCGGGAGTCTTCTCTTTCTCTGGCTCCTGCGCCACTACTGTATCTATCATGTTATTCATGCACTCCGCAACTATTTGCTTTACTTTGTATTTCTTCGGCTGGTAATTATTTTTGTTCTTTTTTGTTCCTTTTCTCTGCCTATCTCTACCTGTTTCAGTGTTACCCTTGTCCCCGCCTTTTTCAATGACATCGTCCTTCCTTGTGGCGGTTTCTGGATCTCCTACTTGCCAATCCCAGTCCAAGTCCGTGGGCCTGCCAGTTTCACACATTCTGACTATGCGATTGTAGGAGGCCACGGCTGCGTTGCTCTCGCCTCTCCGTTCTTGCAATAGAGCGCGACAAAACTGCACACGAACATCGTCGACAGGCCTGCGCACTTGTCGCACAGCTTCTTGTAGTGCGCACTCTCCTTCTTCTATGTTTCTGGACATGACGGCGCATACGCACAAGTCGAGCCATGCTTTGGTACTGCGCTTATCGTGATGAACGAGATGTGCTAGAAACTTGCGAGCTTGCAAGAAGGACGACCGCTCCAGGTGCCAATACGCCAACCAAGAGCAGGCCATGATGTTGTGCTCTCCTTCAAGCCATGTTCTCTCGTAATCCTGCTCCATCGTCACGCGCAGCAACTGCGTCTGGTCTATGGGCCCCGTAGCCATGGTTCCTGTTTCTGTGGAAAGGATATGACAACACAACACCTTAAATTAAGAAAATCTCAAAAGATCAAAAAGGTGGTCATTTTCCATGGATTTGGAAAACCACGGAAAGGGAAAAGGGATAGTTTTGTTACGTGGATTACATGTATTTTCTAAGCAAGTATATATATAGAGAGAGAGTGGTTCCTGCTTCCTGCAAGTACGGGTATGTTTTGTAAACTAGGTTAACCGACTATTATTATTATACTAAGCGTATGCACCGCTCCACGGTGATGCAATCCTCCTCCTCCTCCTACTATTACTACAACTACAACTACAACTACAACTACAACTACAACACAACTACAACTACTACTACTACTACTACTACTACTATTACAACTACTGCTACTACTACTCCTTCTCTTGCGAAATAAGGTGCATATAGAGAGTGATAAGCTCAATGAACACACTGAGCACGATGAGAATGATAACAATCCACTCCAGCTTGACACTGTGCGCATTCTCGTGCTGTCCCTGTAACACCTCTAACATCTCTTTCAACATGTCCAGCCGCTTGTTCAAAATCTCCGTTCGGGAGTGCATCTCCAGGTAATCTGACACAAACTTGTACAGATCCTCCACCTCGCGTTGCGACCAGAACCAATCGGGGGTATCCAAGATCTCCGAGTTAAGGTTCACATCGTGCCGTATCTGGAATACCTGCCCTATCATTAGACCTAATTGCTTCGTTGTCAACTGCACCTTTCCATTGTGTGCAAAGCTCTCTGGAATGTATCTGTACTCTTCAACATTCTTCTGAATTCTTGCTTCAAACACACTCAGGATGGACGACTGAGCCAATGCAAAAGAAAGTGATAAGCGCTGTCTAACCGTTGCACTGGACGGGAGGTCCACCAGGTCATTTTCGACTTTAAATCCGGAGAGGGTAGACTCACTGTTGTATCCATGGGTTTTACTGGATTGCACAGCTTTCTTCTTGAGAGCAAACGCCATATCATCCTCGCTCTCTCTGAACTCGTCGATTGACAAGCACATCTCTTGCTTCACAGAGAATCGACGGAGATAATCAGTCATTTTCTGCTCTTTTTCCTCGCTACCAAAACCCCACATGACTATGCTGCCGAAGCCGAAGACAAAGATCTCTTTAGTGCCGCCGGTCCACAGAGCTTGAGCGCTTTGGTGTGCATCATCGTTGCTGTTTGCGCTGTCGCCATCGTCTCCATCTTCCTCTCCTCCGTCATCGACGTAGAAAACCTGCAAGACCAAATACAAGCGACAAGCGCCACAAAAACATGGCAATGCACAGCCTACCAGGAGGTTCTGCATATCTGGATCCCAGGTCTTCC
>JACKZZ010011873.1_pt1 | contig 12265 bp, 10 predicted proteins | sample 8027871 | NCBI WGS metagenome assembly JACKZZ01 (sample SAMN15724774, study PRJNA655200) | protist metagenome | isolation source: fluorescence activated cell sorting (FACS) single amplified genomes of... | place: USA: West Boothbay Harbor, Gulf of Maine | collected 2000-07-19
GTGTGTGTTAGACATAGGGTAAATGTCCTCCGAACCTCCGGAAGAATGATAGGAAGATTCATACTTTGTACTCACACTACACTACAAGAACACCGTAGAGTACACATCAAGCACATGGTAGATAGGCCAGGAATAATAATAGGAAGGTATAAATATACTTATAACTACACTACACCAGAAGACATGAACACACCACCCACTCACTTGTGGGCTTGATTGATCGTGCCGTGGGTCCATGCTGTGTCTATGCTGTTCACGACGGGAGGGTCTTTTGTCTGCCTGGGCGTCTATGTCAAATATACATATAGACACAGCATTGTTTACCAGTGTTAGTAGAAACGATATAGATATATTGTGTACTTGTAATGTACACGAGGTGCAGCGTTCCCGCGGCGTGCGTCGATGCAGAGCAGTCGCACAGTATTGACATCCAACCGTGCCCGTGGTGTGGACGGAGGGGGAGGGGGAGGGATTAGAGAGACGTGGGGTTTGAAGTTGTCTCCTGCGTGTTGCCATGATGCTCTTGCGAGGGACAGGGCGGGTTCTACGGCACCTGCGTGCATTTGGGACGGTCGTGCGGCCCGGCGGGCCCTGCGTGTTTAACAGTCTGTCGGGTCAAATCGAACCGATCGAAACGTCTGCTCACCAGAAGACTATCACGTGGTACTCGTGCGGCCCGACAGTGTACGATGCCGCTCATCTCGGGCACGCGAGGACGTATGTCTGCACCGACATCCTACGGAGGGTGATGCGCCACGCCTTCAACATCGAGACGCACTTAGTCATGGGCGTCACCGACGTCGACGACAAAATTATCAAACGGAGCTCGGAACGGAAGGAGAATGGTCGTCCGGTCACAAATGTCGAGTTTTTGAAGCTTGCCCGCTCCTATGAAAACGATTTCTTCGCAGATCTAGACTTGCTAGGAGTGCTGCGCCCAACTGCCGTCGCGCGTGTCAGTGAACACATAGAAGAGATTGTAGATTACATTCGCACCATTTGCGACAATGGCCATGGGTACGAGGCGGATGACGGGGTGTACTTCGACTGCGACTCCTTGCGTGTTGCCGGGCACGGCTCGTACGGCGCGTTGGCGCGTTCCGCGGCAGACGTGTCTTCTGCTTCCTCCACAGTCAGCAAAAATCTGGCGCACCGTGAAAAGAAAAACCGGCGCGATTTTGCGCTGTGGAAAAAGACGGACCCATCGACCACGCCCGGCTGGGACTCACCGTGGGGGTTCGGAAGGCCGGGATGGCATATCGAATGCAGTGCCATGACGCACACATTGATGGGGCCCCACTTGGACATTCACAGCGGTGGGATCGATTTAAAATTCCCGCACCACAATAACGAAGTGGCACAATGCCAAGCGCACAACAAATGCCAAGCTCACGAATGGACCAATCAATTCGTTCATTTCGGCCACCTTCACATTGAGTAAGTTCTTCTCCCACTCTTTCCAATCATTTGAACGACGACTAACCATTGCCCCCTGTCTTGTGACGATTGCTCGTCGCGCGTAGCGGTTTGAAAATGAGCAAATCTCTGAAAAACTTTGTGACGGTCCGGGACTTATTTCTCCCCCGAGGAGGCATGTCCAGCGAAGTTTCCCATGACCCGGACGATTTTAGAATGTTTTGTTTGCTGCACCATTACCGGTCCAACGTCACGTACAGCGAAGATCGCATCCGCGACGCACGTTCCGTTCGTCGTACGTTTGAAAGGTTCGTCGACGATATGAATGCATTTGTCTTGGACCGACGCGCGGTGGAGGAAGAACCTGTCGATAGCATGAGAACCAACGTAGGTGCACCGGACACCAAGAAATGGTCCCTGGAGGACAGGGAATTCCATTCGAACATTCGCTCCTCCAAAGATGCTTTTTTTTTCGCCCTCGCCAACGACTTTGACACCCCGGAGGCAATCCAAATACTGCGAACGATTTGTAATGACACGCGGAAGCATCTGTCCGCTGTAAACCCAAGTTCGCCGTCGGAACTTGTCCTAGATGTTGTGGAGTTCGTGCGCAACTCCCTTCAGAATACTGGGCTGCGCGTGTCCATCTCCCCGGAGAATGAGGCTTGCAACGATGACAATGCCCAAGATGTTGTGTTAGAAACCTTGGAGGCCTTTGCCTCGTTTCGGTCCGCCATCCGTGCAGTGGCCATAAACTTTGAATGTGACACGGTTGAAAAAAAAGCTCTCCGTGGCCAGTTATTGCAGGCATGTGATGAGATCCGTGATGTTCAGTTTCCCTCGTTGGGGTATGAGTTACGGGATGTTGCGAGTGGAGGACCGAACTCGAAAAGTGCGATTCGCAAATTGTGATAACACTTCATCCAGGGATTGCGAGCAGTGGGCCGAGACGCAGCAAATTATAATAATTTTATTATTCGTGTATATAAAAAACATATTACGACCACCCAAATAGATATTGACTGTTATGTGCGTCGTTTAAACAACATGTTCCTGAAACGTATCTCAATCATTCCTCTTTCGATTTCCTGCAATGTTTGCATCTACTTTCATCAACATTTGTTTTGAAGACATCGAAAATGATATCCTTTTGTGATTTCGAAGCATCAGTGGCGTTTTTTTTTTGTGATTAACCGGGTTCTGACTTGTGTACCTTCAGAATATATTTTATGTTTTTTAAAATAAAGTTAGAGCATGCTTTAAGACTCTCATTTTAATTTAAATCAAATACAATTTCAGTTCCAACCCTAAAATCTAAATTGGTTTTTCAATTGGTAATGTTACATTATTTTATTTGTTTGTTTACGAAATTCTTTTATTAAAAAACATATTATATACACCTATAAAAAAATGTGGTACATCAGACTCGCATGTTGGTGCTGTGTCGACCCGCTCCAGCACACTTACCGCGGCAGGGACTCACTCATGACGACCAACCATTTACAGATCCCCTGTCGATCCTCAATCCTCCTTCTCCCCCCCCCCGGTGGACATCGGAGTTCCATTTGATCGACCATACGCCAAACATGTAGCACAATCGAATGGTCAGGATATCCCGTGCCATCTGTGGGATACTGGAAAACAAGTTGACTTTGCTACCGCTGATTTCTTGCCAAGCCACCCCCACTTCGGCAATGGGGATGTCCTGTTTGTTCGCTAAATACAACAACTCCACATCGAAGGCCCATCGCTCAATATGTTGCGACGGGAACAGTCTTTGCGCCGCTTTGCGAGAAAATAGTTTGAACCCACACTGAGTGTCGTTGATGCCCGGGGCGCACATGACGGATAAGTAAAAATGAAACCCATGCATGAGTGCGTTCCGTAGCACACTCCGCTGCGCAACAGCATCCTCCAGCATGAGATGGTGCCGGCTGCCCACCACGAGGCTCAATTCGTTCTTCTTGATGGTCTCTGCCTCTGTTTCCAGCTTTTCCAAGTCCTTTATCTGCGTCGCGCCGTCGGCATCGACCATCAATAAATGCTTTCCACGCGCGCGCATCATACCTTTTCGCACTGCACCGCCTTTCCCATGGTTTTCATTCAGCTTCAACAGGCGCACCTTCTCCGTGGTGAACTTTCGCGAATAGTCCAAGGCGACTTTGGCCGTCGTGTCCCCGCTACCGTCGTCCACAACGATGACTTCATACGAAAAGCCTCTGTCCCTCCGGCAACGCTTTTCCAGGTATTCCAACGTTTCGTCCATCATGACCGGGAGTCGAGCTTGTTCGTTGTAGGCTGGCACGATTAGCGACAGCGTGACTGTCGGTTTGTCAAACAAGCTCGGGAAAGGTTTCTTCGCGTGACCGGTCGAGCTGCCGGCCAGCACGTCTTTCTTCCCAGGGCTTCCCGCCTTTTCGTTTGGATCCGAATAGGTCCGCTCCAAAACATGATCCTGGGATAGGCTCGTGCTCCACGCACGAAGAACTGGGTGTGCCATCCACCAAACAAAAAAGAGCAAACACATCCCCGTTAGGAACGTCCATGGGTTCGCGCCGACATACGCGATAGCGCCCCGAGCGACGTCCTTGAAAAACAGTTGCAACTCCATCCGACAACGCCGGTTGACTGTATGCTATCGTTCGTATACCACGCCGTGCTCGTTTCGCCGGACTCCGTCACAAGCGCGCGTTTCGTTGTGTGCAGAAAGGACCCGGTCGTGGCGAGGCGAGGCGTGCCTGTCGTCGGCGTGCCCAACCACCGTCCGGCACCCACCGCGTGCGTCAACAACGAACGCACAGGACCGGCCGAGGAGGAAGTGAGCAACTCATGCGGCAACAGGTGGTGGCTTCAACTTCATCTTTTATTCTACTACAACTACATCATGTTGCATATACATACACACACTATTCCTATTCACACCGGCACGACGGAACGCCGGACGATGTGAATGGTGTGTACATATTCTTCGGGACGTAGGAGAGATCTACCCGCTGTTTTTGTCTATATGAAAACACTACACAATCAGTAGTCTTTCGACCCTCCCTCCCTCCTGACCGCGGCCTAAACACCAACCAACACGATCCACACTGACACAGCATTGGAACGTGAGCTCCACAGCTACACAGCAGAGGAACGCGTGAACCCGATGAAACGGAGGATGGTAGTGTTATATATAGGGTTCTTTGGGGGGAGAAGACGATGCTGTGTGTCTGTCGCGCTGTGACGGGTGTGTGTCTACGTTTCCTTACTCCTTCGTACATTGTGTGCAAACAGGTATGCTGTGATCTGTATATGTACATCGATGGTAAGGGTACCGTATCACTGTTTCTTGATTTGTGATTGGACAAGACCAACGAACACTTTCTTTTCTCGGGAACGAAACGATGAAACCGCACGGTAACATCAGAGGGACGCACCACCCGCGCAGTGCTCCGCGTTCACGTCGCGGGAAGAAGAACGACAGAAAGCCGACGTGGAGTGACGCAGACGCAGACGCAGCAAACAAAGCAACGCGACGACCCCCGCAGCATCGCACAGCATCGCACCAGCATCCACGGAAACAACCGCCCGGTGTGGAGCGTGTACGTAGAAAACGCGACGGGGGTAGGTAGTAGGGGTGTAAGAGGTCCAACGGGCTTCTTGCGACAACCATGGTATCACCCTGCTGCAGCCTCGTCCGTGGTCAATTAGTAGTGTCTCTTTTCACATGTCAGTCGATTTGCCGCACTAAATACTAAATGCATTGATGCCTTGCTTGTTGTTACCTTCCTTTGCCTGCCTGCTTGCTTGCCTCGCCTGCTTGCCTGCCTGCTTGCCAGCCCTGGCGGTGACGGCATGGCCATGGGCAGACGGTTGGCGCATCACCAGACATTGCAACGCGTCGCAAAACCACTTGCACACTCTGTTGTTTCCGTAAAGTCTGCTGACCACCACACCTTCTTCAGCGACGTCCGTGGTGCGCGTGACGGTTATGGCGATTCAAAAGTTGGGCGTCGTGTTAGCCGTCCTGGGGCTAGCCCTTGGGCTCGTCGGGCGCGTGGACGGCAGCGCCTGTCCAAACTCTTGCAGCGGGCATGGAGATTGCAGCTCGGCCGACAACCGGTGCAAATGCTGGAAAGCTGACCCCCGAACGAACACATACTGGATTGGGGCGGATTGCTCGTTGCGCGAGTGCCCGAAAGGGCCCGCGTGGGTCGATGTTGCGATCGGCGTCGACAACGCCCACAATGAAGCGGAGTGCTCAAACCAAGGCGTTTGCGATTACGCGACTGGGCATTGCACATGCAACCTGAACTTTGGGGGCGTCAGCTGCAACCGGATGCTCTGCGAGCTTGACTGCAACGGGCATGGCGCGTGCAGAAGCATGAAGTTTCACGCCGAAGACCAGACCCCTGCGAACGGGAAAACGCTCTATCCGTATACGCAGCCGTGGGACGCCGACATGATATATGGGTGCCATTGCGACGAGGGATACACCGGACACGATTGCAGCGTGCGCCTGTGTCCGACCGGGGACGATCCCATGACGACGGGCCAAATCGACGAAGTGCAGAGTGTCAGCTGTCAAGGGACCGGGACCTTCACATTGACCTACAAAGGCAAAACGACCAGTCACGTGGAGGCCACCGCCACGAATGCTGACGTTCAAAACGCGCTCAACGCCTTGACCACCATTGGCTCGGTCACGGTCTCGTACCCGACGGGGAAAACGCAAGCGTGCGAGACAAGCCCGAACGATGTCTTCCTCGTCACGTTCACACAAGACTTTGGTGACCTCCCGCTGATGACCGTTACTTCTGCCACCAACACGGTCGTCGTTGCTTCCAGCGTGGACGGGACAAAGGAGGAGTCGATGTGTGCCGGGCGCGGCATCTGTGACTACGCCACGGGTATTTGCCTTTGCAGCGCGAACTTCCGGACCAGTAATGGCTTAGGTGCTGCCGGCACGCGTGGTGAGTGTGGATTTCCTACGGGCACGATCACCGCGTGTCCTGGGGAAATCTCCTGCAGTGGGCACGGGGTTTGCACGGGTAACCCCCAGTATGTCTGCATGTGTAGTAATGGTTGGATGGGGGCCGATTGCTCCTTGCGTGTCTGCCCCTCCGGTCCCGCCTGGTTCGGTGCGCCCACCGCGGCAGAAACTGCGCACGGCGACCAAGAATGCTCTAATATTGGTGTATGCGATCGCAGTAAAGGTGAGTGCGTGTGTCGTGCGGGGTGGAACGGTGCCGCGTGCCAATACAAAAGCTGCCCGGGGTCTCCCGCTTGTTTCGGTCACGGGCAGTGCGTAGATATGAAAACGTTGGCCGGGTATAACCGAGTCAACGGCGTGTTGACTCCAATGACGTACGGCCTGACGCCGAACGACAATATGAATTGGGACGAGGAAGAGATGTACGGCTGTGCGTGTGATTTCGGATTTACGGGTTTCGACTGTTCCCAGCGGAAATGCCCGTTTGGAGACGATCCCTACACCCTCCACCAGCACAACCATCAGCGGGTGTTCAAGTGCACGGGCACCTCTGGCTCGTTCAAGGTTACCTTTCGCTCCTCGCAAACGCTGGCGATTAATTACTTTGATACCGCGGCCATGCTGAAAGAAAAGCTGGAAGCCATTGATACCATTGACAGTGTAGATATTTCCATGAGTAGTACCACGACGCAATCCGTCTGCACGTCCGACGGAAGCAACATTGTGACCATCAAGTTCTTGTCGCAAACTGGTGGGTCGCCGTGGATGGACCAGCTCTTGCGTACCGTGACCCCGGCACCGCCTGGCATTTCCGTCGAAGTGAATGGTCTGACGGTAGACCTAGGGCAAGATCAGCCTGTGAAGGGCTTCCCTGATCCTGGGGGTGCGGTGGATTACGCCAACAATCCTATCATGTTCAACGACATCAACGGCACGAAGGAGTTTAACACCTGCAGTGACCGAGGATTATGCAGTTATAGTCTTGGCTTGTGCACTTGCTTTCCTGGGTATGGCAGTAGCGATGGGAATGGAAAGGAGGGGAAATTGGGCGAATGTGGTTATGTAGAGCCATACATTACCGCGCAGTCAGGATAAAACATAACCCAACAAATCCAGCCTTCGGGCATTTGTTGCTTTGGATGATTACACGATCAAGTAGAGAGGTCATGATTAGTTTAATTGTACTCGTACGCGTATACACTATGGCGTGCCGTTCGTGTACCGTAATCCGTGTAGTGAGTCCATGTTCGGTATTGTACACATGGATGGATGAATGTACAACTACGGATCTGTTCGTTCCGTCCACCGCGCCACGTCGAGGCGTCCACGGTCACCGGCGAGGCGGGGAGGGTGATCGCAGGGAGGCGGGGGTGCCACCGTCAATCGTTGTTGGACCGCTCGGGTGCGTGGTGCTATGACATTGCACGGTTGTTAGAAATATCATGGTACTGGGCCATTTGTGGGAAGCGCTGAAGGTGTGGGAGTGGGATGCGGGGACGCTCTACATGGTCGCGGTCTACGTGTCGTTGTATTGTGTTTTTTTGACCGTCATCGCGTACACCATGCTTCGCAGTATGTCGAAGAAGGAGCACGGCGTGGCGTTTTTTCATCCATATGCCAATACGTGTGGAGGTGGAGAGCGCGTTTTATGGTGTGCTGTGAAAGCATTGGAGCCCAGCGGTGTGCCCGTCACCATCTACACCGGAGACGTGGAGAGCGACCAAGACATTCTGGACCGGTGCTTGACACGGTTCAATATTACGCTATCGCAAAAACCCCGCTTTGTACGGTTGAAAAAGCGTAAGCTTTTGGAGGCCGAATCGTGGCCGCGCTTTACCATGTTAGGACAAAGCTTGGGGTCGGCCATCGTGGCGATCGAGGCGCTGTGGCAATTTGTGCCACACATCTTCGTCGACACGACGGGGTGTGCGTTCACCCTGCCCTTGGCCAAACTGTGCGGGTGCCGCACCGCCGCGTACGTGCACTACCCCACGATCAGCGGGGACATGCTGTCCAAAGTAGCAGAACGGCGACCCACGTACAACAACGACGATGAGATCACATCAAGCGTCGTGCGCACGTACGTGAAGTTGGTTTATTACCATATCTTTGCGTTTTTGTACGGGGTTGCTGGCGGCTGGTTTACGGACGTCATCATGGTAAACTCCACCTGGACTGGCAACCACATTCGTTCGATATGGAAGACTCGAAAGGACGTGCAGGTAGTGTACCCCCCGTGCGACACGACCCGGCTGCAGCAAATGGACATTGAAGCCAAGCGGCAGCGTGTGGTGATTTCCATCGCGCAATACCGGCCGGAAAAGGACCACCAGCGTCAGATAGAGGCGTTCCGCATCCTGCGGCAGGAACGGGACGACCGAAAGAAGTTTCAAGATGTGCGCTTGGTCATCATTGGTTCCTGTCGAAATTCCGATGACGAGGCGTTGGCGGACTGGCTGGAAACATACGCGAAAGACAAAGGGGTTGGGAGCCATGTGTCCATTTTGCGAAATGTGAGTTGGGATGAGCTGGTAGCATGGCTGGGGCGTGCCGAAGCGGGCGTCCACACAATGTGGAACGAACATTTTGGCATTGGCGTTGTGGAAATGCAAGCGGCCGGGGCCATTCCCATTGCGCACCGCAGCGCGGGGCCGTTGATGGACATTGTTGTTCCCAGCTATGAATCGGGCCAGAGTGACCATGACAACACTCGTGCAACTGGTTTTTTGGCCACCGAGCCGGAAGAATATGCCGCGGCAATGGCAACAGTGCTGACCTTGCCCGAAGCCACGAAAGGACGGATGCGTGCCCAAGGCCGCAGCCATGCGAGCGAGTGTTTTAGCGAAGAACTATTCGATCGTCGATTCCGTGCGTGCATTGAGCCACTGCTTAGGTGACCCTCGTTGCTCGTTGCGTGCGTGTGCCTTACGATATATTCAGTCGTAATGCATCTATGCATGCCCAGGTGATAGCCGCTGTACTTCATCAAGGAGAAGAAGACGGGGGCTGCTGTTAAACTTTCATACGAACATCGTCATTGAGTTTGAAGTCTTGGGTTCGTCTGGTGAAGTGACCAGCGCAGCGCAGACTCTGAAAAGTTTTTCCTTCGCGAGTAAGATGTCGCCAATAATCGAATGCTCCGTGCAAATAACTACTGGTAAGACGGTGACAATAACAGTTGCGAACCCTGTTGTTACAAAAACGACAGTGCCAGACAATGTCATTCCAGTGGGGAAAAAATCCGACCCTCGCAATAATGGCGGATCTGCCGGCATTATTGTTATTGTAGTGGTGTTGGTACTCTGTGCGTTCGCCGTGGCCGGTTACAAATATCGGGATTCGAAGCATGTCGTTGTGGTACGGCGCACAGTGGGTGCGTTCGCTGCGGCTGGTTGCAAATACGTTCATCCCGCCAGCGGGGCAGCAAAATATGAAGGGAGTGAGAAAGAAGTTGAAATGAATCGTGTGAACCCAATGCCTGATTCCAAGGCTTCGTTGGGTGGACGTGGGGGTTCGAATTATGTTGTTGTGGTAAAAGACACTATGTCGAATACAGTCCACGATTGACAGCAAAATAAAGGGTTGGATGATCGACAAAGAATGTTAGCAGAGCAGAAACGGCAAAGAGCAGTAAAGCTGAAAAACCAAGAAAAAGAAGTAGTCCATGATATTGAGAAATTGGAGGAGGAAATCAAGAGTGAAGCCAATCTCGGTGGACAAAAGCCCATCGAATTATCGCAGCTCGAAGCGGAACATACAGCGGAGGTGACCCGCCTTGAATTGGAGCACGAGTTGCAGGCGAAACATCGAAAAACTCAAGAGCGATTGAAAGAAAAGAGGTTGAAAAACAAGGGCAAATGATTTGGTGGTCGAGCGCAGCGATCCGGGCGATCGGGTCGTCGATCGGGGTTGTCTGGAGCAACAAAATAGGATACACGGCCTCGGTTGGTTTTTTTCCCCGACTTTCATCGTAAGCACGCCTGGCCGGGGCAGGTAGTTACATTCGTACTTACCTTGTTGTTTGTTTCTTTCCCTCACCCTCTGGGTTGTAGGTGTAGACGAACGGGACGTGGAAAGTGGACCGAGTGCCTGCATATGAGTCATAGTGTAGAGTGTTTACAAGTACCTGGTAACTATCGTAGATAGAACATCACGTGATATAACAAGTTATAACTTTAGTTAGCATATCTTCTCATACTCGTCACGAAGATGGTACTTAGTCGAGGCTGCCTCTTCGAAAGACCGACGCAGCTGTTCCTGCCCCACACGTCCCTGAATCTTTTCCTGGGTTGTCACAAAAGTAAGCCCGGCATCGATCTTTGACGCACCGAGTGTACGAGCCAAACTGGTAGTAATCTTCCGGTGGTGTCGGGCTGCCGGTCACGGTTTGGTTGGAGCAGGTCGGGTTTTGGGCGGCCGGCGTGCCCGCTTTGGCGCACCAGGCGTCGAAGCCATGCTCGCCACCACAGCATTTGGTCTGCTGGTCTGCTGGTAGGGGTTTGTAGTGTGCACAGTTACACGCAAACGAGCCGTAGATCGTGTCCCCGGCTTGACAATAGCAATTGCACTGGACATACCCCGGCGCGCAAGGTTGGCCTGGCGAAGGAGACGGGGGAGGGGTGGGCCCCGGACTTGGGCCCGGACTCGGTCCGGGGCTCGGAGAGCACCCTTTGCACGCCGCAGAGGGAACAAAACAATTATCACAGCCACAAGTAACGTTCGGAAATCCATGACAAACGCCGGTCCGAGGACACGGTTTCGACGCGTCTTGGTACTGGCAATACGACGACGGGTCCGCGTCCGTACAGGGGCAGGCCCCCACCCTGGAGGACCCAGCCCAGACCGCCAACAACAACCCCCCAACCGCCCCGCCCGAAAAGACGTTCATAGCGCCCACAAATGAAACCACGCGCGACACTCTCAACGGCACCACTCCGCCCTCTTCCTCCCCGCGCCACCACAAACAACCCAGCAAGCGAGACAGTGAACACGTGAACACCACAAATGCATACCATCCATCCATCCATCCGTCCGTTCAGATCAACCCTTCATGGACCCCTAACCCTAACCCTACTCGACCACCGACTGACTCTCCACTCTCCACTCTCCACCAACCTGACCGAACGAGCCCGCCCTATGTGTGTCCCTTCTGTCGCCACGTCACACGTCACAGCACCAGTTATCCGTCGGTACTTTCATAGGGTACTTATTCGTGCCTGTAGAGGGTATGACACTATGGAGGAGGAACGGTCTCTCTCGACGTCTCCGGCATGCGTGTAGTCTTGTTCACCATCAAGTATATAACACGCGGGTGGTACATAGGTCCCACACATATGATAAACACAACGATCGTATGCGATGTACATATCTACTAAATGGAGACGATCGGAATAGTAGAATCAGGTACCTAGGTGTGTGACCGATTCATTCGTTAGAATAAGGACATCGTGTACTTGTTGTGCGATCCTATGATTCTCCTAACGGTGAACGGTGACTTGGTGTCGATCATGTTCATCATAAACAATGTTTAATTTTCTCGCAATTATTAATTATATGTTATGTATTTAGTATTTATAATGTACATTTTATTTTAGTTGTTGTGAACCATACAAGGTCTTCAACTAAGGGACGTTGGGAACGTCGCCCGAACGTGTCGTTATATTCCTTATGATGGTCCCTGCCTGCGTTGGACGATGAACCTACACATATCATTGTTGTTTGAATGTGTCCCACGGGTAAGATGAACATACTGAAGAAGACAAGTATATGGTGTATGTAGATCTGTATGGATGTTAAGGTAAACATGTCCAGTATCTGTTTTGAGTTTGATTTCAAACGTACAGGTACACAGCATCAACATGCCATGACCAGTCA
>JACKZZ010012627.1_pt1 | contig 12263 bp, 4 predicted proteins | sample 8027871 | NCBI WGS metagenome assembly JACKZZ01 (sample SAMN15724774, study PRJNA655200) | protist metagenome | isolation source: fluorescence activated cell sorting (FACS) single amplified genomes of... | place: USA: West Boothbay Harbor, Gulf of Maine | collected 2000-07-19
TTTTGGACTTTTCGTATCAGCAGCACCCGGAAAACGTTTTTAGGGGCGGCCAAAAAGGGTATAATTAAGGTTTTAAATCCCGGGGAAGCAAAAAGCATCCAGCACAGCTGTGGCGGTAGCATTCCCGGGTCCGCCGCGATCCGCCGGTAGCATTCCCGGGTCCGCCACAGCTGTGGCGGTAGCATTCCCGGGTCCGCCGCGAGTGCGGCGGATTGCCACAATCCGGGCTTTTTACCACACAATTTACGCACAAAACATACCAGCGCATGAAGCATAAAATGATAATGCACGTACTGCACTGCATGCACTACAGCAGCAGCACTGCTTTATACACGTACTACACACATACTTCACGCTCATCTGCTGTGCAGCTCCTTACTGATGAGGGCATGTTAAGGGGAAAAGAAGAACCCCCAGCAGTGTTGATGTGCCCCCAGCAGTGTTGATGTGGAAAGTCACACGAAGAGAAGGGGAAGGCACAGTAGAAGAGGGAGCTTCTCCCTCGGCGCAGGCCAACTTCGCCGGCGGAATGCTATCACCATCGGCCGAGGAACGCTGATTGCAGTCGCATTTGCTGTGGTGAAACGCATCTCCTCTCAGACGAGTTGATGTACTGTTGAAGCACTTTATCCGAACGGTTAACGGTTCCAGTTGGAGCACTTGATCCAGTTCAGTGTCTTGCCCGGCCGCGTCTTGCTTCCTCAAATTAATCATCGAAGTCTGCGGAAAGGACTTCGCTCTGAGAATCAGAAGAGTCTTGATCCACCCGCGCCTGCTGAAATGATATAGAAGAATACTGAGTCAGTCATCAAAGTACCATGATCTTACTAATAATTTGCGCTTGTGTACTTACGTATTCTTTGGCCCACCCAGCTCTAACGCGAACGCGTCCCGTGAGACGAAATTACTATTTCTTCTTCTTTTTTTTCTTTTTCTTTTTTCTTCTTCTGTGCGCGGTACGGTGCGCCCCGCCCGCAACCAACAGAACCAGCAGACAGAGAGCAGCCAACGGCTGCCTGCTGCTTGCTGCTTGCTGCTGCTGTGTGTGCCAACTGCCAACAACTGCCCCCCGTGCTAGCTACACCTGGTACACACCAGCAGTACAGTGCACGTCGTACCACGGCCAGCAGCAGCGGCATCCACACCGCCACCGACCGGCCGTGTGGCTGGCGGAGGAGCACCGCAGCACCGTCTGCTCTCTTTGGGTTTTGCCGGGCGGCGGCCCCACGACCTCTGCTTAACTTCCATAGCACTCTTCCATATTTACTTTATCTATAATAAGTGAGTAAATTAATTATATACTGAGCCAATATTTTTTTGTTTAATGAATCCTTTATATATTTGAAAGGGTATGCCGCAAGTTCTGGCTCTTTAGGTCTTTTCATGCGGTAGAATGGTCACTTTCTCTCAATCGGCTCCGGCGCTCTGTTTACCGTCCTTATTGACCAATGTTTATCAACTCTGGGATATATTTATGTTATTTGTCGACTCTTGAAGGGTACAGGGGCCTTACTATGGTAGTATAAGACGAGATTCTGCAAAGAGTTGGACACTCGGAGCTATAACGACTGCCATGACCGCGATGCTATTTTTTTCCAAAAAATTGAAATGGTGGTTTAGTCTGCAACGATCCAGAGGGCCTCTATGAGCACATTTTAAGATGTTATTGATCATCTTTTCTCGTTTCAATAACATCCAATCAACCTCGAAACATAATTTATACTCTTAGTTCGGTTTCTTGCAACAGGTTACCTCCACAATTGGAGGTTAGCTGGCCACTTTTCCTCTCCCCGCTGCCTTCTTCCTAGATGCCGTCAGTATTGCATCGATGAATGCCTTTAAGTTAGTATATGACCCAGGAATACGTAGCATGATAGCAAAGGACGTTATTAATCATGTTGGCGACAATTTAGCGTTCATTTACCACCTGTGTAGTCTAATTTGTCAAGTGGATCTTGTGTATTTTTACGCGTGTTGGTAACTAATCAAAAATAAATTAAATATGGTGGGTGCACCTTCTCGTCTTTGCGAGACGAGCGCAATCAACTCATTTCTTCGTTATAAAGGCTTTAAAGAGTCGATACATAACGTTACATTCTAGGTTTCTCGCTATATTAACCCATTCCACTGTCGCAGCGTGGGAGTTAAATTTCTATATGTGGCCGCAGAAATTATTTTCTCCACTTCCAATATAATGTCCAATGGTCAACGGGAGAGCCCCTTTCTTTGTACCCACTAGTAAACTAATATCATCCGTTGATTAAGATCCAGTTTAGCTGGCACTGGGATGGTTAAACTTCTACAATGGCCACATTTTCATTTTCCAAATACTCATATACCATGCTAAAAGGTGAGTGAATCATCGTGCCATACAAACCCTCAGTCCATTGCTCCGCAATCGATCATTTACAATTTATCATTGATGATGGTCTTATAGAACATATATTTAATATAAGCTCGATCGCGGACGCAGAGAATCTTGCTCAGGAGCTGTATTTATTTGAAAGAATATTTATCAACTGATAATGCGCAAGTGCAGGACCGAGTTTTGACTTTTTTTGAATTTTATTCTTGATCATATTATTATCGACCGAACCGTAATTCTTTATTTAATTAATTCCATCCATAAATTAATCAACGTCAGTTATAATTTAATTTGCTATGTAAAGAAATGGGAACGTGATTCAGTTTATCAATTCTTTGCAGAATCGAGATAAGCAGCGCGCGGATGGGTCCGCGCGGCAAATCCCAAAACGCAGGGCTCACACCTAGCTGGTGCTGCGGTGGGAGAGCAGAGAGGGCGCGGCCGCACACGCGCGCACTCAGCAGCAGCAAGCAGCAGTACGACGTAGCGTACTGGTACTATACCAGTATACTGGTATATTGAATATAATGCATAATACAGTATATATATATTTTGAATGTATACTGGTATAAGAGCGATATACATTGTACGCGTACGAGTATAAATGTAGAAGAGGGAAGAAAGACATCAAATTTCACTGAGTTTGTGTCCACTTGAATTCTGATTATTGCTCTCCTCTGGGATAGGTTATTAACTAGGTAGAAGGATACCTCTTTCTTTGACAAAGAGACTTCGTAGAACCTAAAAACAGACCAACAATGAACCCGTTTACTACGAAAATCGCCATCTTGGCATTTGCCTTGCTTGCAGCGTTCTTTTCGTACACAATGGCCGATACTAGTTCTTTCATGTTCGAAGAGGTGCGAATCAGCTTCTTGTTTTCTGTTTTAGTACAATAGTAGTACTTAAGAGTTGTTCTTCTTCTGCTATATTTATATGACCTGTCGCGTCATATCACCTACACCACTCATTTATTTTTATCCTTTTCATCAACTTTCTATTTCATACATATAGACTCTGCCAAGTCTGGTGAGGTACAATCGAAACGGTGATGTGGTATCCTCTGATCTGGGCGATTACGCCGCATATGAGTGTACGGGTAGCATCGCACTCGATAACTTTACGTGCAACAGCATATCGAACGCATTTTCCGTATCATCATCGGATGTACAGGATGGCAGCGATGACACCGACAGTCTCGTTTCGTATGTGGATGTAAGGTTTCGTATGTAAAATAAGCTATTTTTTTAATCACTACTGTCGGAAAGATTTTGATACGAATGAATTTGGCCAAATGTGTGCACGTATTTGTGTTGTTTGATGATGGTTTTCATTCACCCTCTCTTCATTTATTCCAACATTTTCACTACACCAGGGCGTCCTCATGTACGGCATGTTCAACTTTGCGGGCGCAGCGCTCGTTGTGTTCCTTACTTTTATGTGGGTCTTCATTGGCCTTTTCTGCTGTATGCTCACCCACTGCTGTGGCTGCGAAGTCAAGAAAAAGTCTCATTTCTCCAAAAGAACTAGATTTATTTGTGAGAACACATGTCTAGGACTCTTCATCCTTTTCATGTTTCTATTCATAATTCTGGGATATGCCGCTGGAACACAGAAACTCTTTGACTTTATCACTTCCATGCAGGAGGCACCCAAGGGTGGAATGGCATTCTACACCACCGAGTTGATCAATACTCTTGAGCTATTGGTGGGGACCACTTCTGCTGTAGCTGTTCCTTTCATTTACTCCGCCAACTATACCTTACATGAAGGTGTAAGCCTCAACATCATTTATGACGACCTTCTCATCCTGAATGAGTCCTTCCACGCGTTTCCCGATATCAGTGCTATGCGAGAGTATATCGATGAAGTGGTCAATATAACGGACAACATGGGATACACCATCGATGATATCGTTATAGAAATTGAGGCTATTGGCGGCGTCGTTGATAATGTGTCGTACGCAGCAATCGCACTGGACATGGATCTACAGACGCTTGGCGAGCTGACGACAAACATCACCGCAGCGATTGGAGCAGCTGGACAGGCTGTGGATAACATCACATCCACCAACGAGCTCTTATTTGGCGATGGCACAAGCAGTAACGAAGGTTTGATTGCCCAGACTGAAGCTGAGCTGCTCACAATTTCCAGAAATGACGACTTGACCATGGGCTTTCCTTCAGAGAGTCGTTTTGCATCGGCTAGTTCAACACAGGATGACCAACTGTTGACTGGGAACTTCAATCTTAACGCCCTGCCCAGCGAACTGGCGGCGTATAACCGTAACTTGTCTGATATCTATCTAGCCATCGCCGTCTTACCTGACTACAGTGTCACCGCCGGCAATCTTCGTCTAATCAACGATACAGTGGGTACCGTGACGAACGACGGAGGCCTTGTTGATTCTGTAGTGGATGCCTTGACTGAACTCGACTACTTGCTTGGAGAAATCGAAGATGCTTCCTACTACACTTCTCAGGTGGATAATCTCTACAGCGCAGTAGGACAGCTCAATCTAGATGGAATGTACGATAGTATCGAACTACTAGCGGACCTTGTCGACACCATTCCTGTGCAGCTTGACTTGCTTTCAGAAGAAGTGCAAAAATACGCCGACATCATTCCTGATGTTATTCCAGTTTTGTACGACTTACTCGTTACTCAGTTGATTCCTTTCAACGAGACGCTCTTCAAATTGCCCGATAATACATCAGAGCAATTTTATACCATCAACACCACGTTGTATGACGGTATTCAGACAGCAAATGACTTGGTAAAGACATTGAATGATTCAAAGACTTCCATTAACAACATCAACATCACAGGTTATTTGGCCACTCTTTCGCAAGCTCAAAACTCACTTGACGATAACATCAACTCCTTCAACTTTTCTGACTTAACAAGTTCGCTAGAATCGATGACAGATAGTTTGAATATCAGTTTCCAATCATACATTGATTCCCTGAACTCGTTGAAAACTGATTACAACGATGCGAAAATGGATGCGGCCTTCGTAAATAGTGTTGAACAGTTCCAAGGCGTGAGGGCCTACCTGGAAAACGCCTTTCAACGAATTATTTCTCCCGTTGGCTTCCCGAACAGCACATGGGACACTCCCGCCACCCAAGAGGGTGACTATCTTCTGATGCAGAAAGGCTTTTGCTCGAATGATAATAGTGTGTACTGTTCTGACGACGGGGAATGCTCGCCTGGAACCTGCGTAGAGAAAGGAACCTACCGCTGCAGCTCAAATGGCAATGTGGTGCAGCCGAGACTGGACTGTTCTTACGACGCAGATTGTGTTGGAGAAGGTGGGGGATCTTACTGTCTAGTTGATCTCGAAAGAGGGGCAAATTTCAGTGCGCTGTTGAACATTTGGGGAACAACAAGTGGAGTTGACTTTCCCGACACCGCCTCATTACAAGACGATTTAGATGCTCTGCAGGCGGCAGAGTACGACACCACGGAGGTGAGTGACCAACTCTCCCAGTCGGAAGAAGATACGAGCATTCTCGATACTGATTCGTACTCGGCTTCAATTCAGGACCTTATTGACGGCTTAGATGCTTTCAACTTGACATCCATCAATTCCACCCTGTTTGCTACAAAAGAGAATCTGGACTCTGTTGACACCGAAAGCTTCAACGAGACCCTCGCTGATATTGAAAATGAACAAGAAAACCTTCTCAAATCTGTTGGCGTTATCCTCGAGTTTTTGGATGCGTTTATGGACTTTCTTTACAAACCCGAGCAACTCGATACGTACCTTAAGGCTCTGCTCATTGAGCCCATCCAAGGAGTGAGAGACTCGCAAGGTACAGGACCCACAGTGGACTACATTGCGTCCGTATTTGATCAGATGTACTCTGATGTGAACGACATTATGGATCTGCTTGAGAGCGAGGTCAGCCTTGATCTGCCGAGAATGAACGCTACGAAGGAACTGGCGGATTACTCGGACATGCTCAACAAAGCCGAAGCCAATCCTTTCATTCCTAAGTACGATGACATGGACGAGCACGGCTCCTTTTACTGGATGATGCAGCAGCAAGGAAGAACGGCCAAGATGGTCACTGCCTCGGATGACCCCCTCAACGAAAACGGCTACGTATACTACGACGAAGATGGTGACAACTACGAAGACGAGAAAGGTGACACGATATACTGCGTGACTGATGTCTGCTGGGACAATACCGAGGCAGCACTGACAGAAGAAAACTTCAATCTTTCCGGCACGGAGCTGCCTACGAGCATGCAGAACTTGTTGGGTTTGGCTTGGGTATGTTTGGCTGTGGTGTTTCTCCTCGCCATTGCCGCTCTCTTGTGTCCTCTGTGCACGAAAAGACAGTCATCATGCTCTCGAAGGTGTCCCGCGACGTGCATGATCATTATTATGATCATGTGTCTCCCGTGGTACTTCTTTTTAAACGGTCTTCTTTTTCCTTTGGCTATCATTCTCTCCGATGGCTGCACCACGGGCACAAATGTTATCACTGAATACGTGAATGTTGTAGGAGACGACTGGTGCATCAACAACTTGGGTGGAGAGGGCACGAGCAAGGAGTGTCGTTTGAAAAGTAACAAGTTCGATGTGACGATAAATATTGACAAAATGGTCGAAGGATTTCTCGGCGAGTGCTCTGGAACAGATCCTTTCAAAGATGCTGTTACTCAGCTTTATGACCAAGTCGAAGCAGGCACCATCAGCGATGCGGTGGACAAGCAGCTTACGAGCAAGTCCACCTTCGAGGACATGCGCGAACCTGTTAGAGACATTATTCGCGATGCTGCCTCTGCCATGGACGGTGTTGCTCTGAACTACCTGGACAGTGTCGTGGAAACTCTCGACTGCGACGCCGTTGCAGCGATGATTGACGGCATTAAAAAACCGTTATGCGATGATTTCGCCGGCTCTTTTGGTTGGTTTACTGCCATGGTTTACTTGGCCTCTTGGCTCATGTTCTGCGTGGGCATCCCAGCTGGTTGTTGCGTGCAGCACAATGCCAAGTGGACACGCATCGAAGACGAGAATGCAGCGGAGGAGGAGGATAGCGACGAGGATGATAGCAGCGACGAGGAGGAAGAAGCCGAGGGTGGTGACAAAAAGAAGGATGTTGATAGAGACGTGGAGGCCGCTGGGGGTGGCTTCGTTCCCGTCGCTACCACAGAGGAAGCTCCTCGCGAGAGATCTGAGAGCGACGAGAAGCGCAGAGAGGCTCGTCGTTTCTTGCGTCAGAATGACCCCAACAACCCCGATCTGCAAAGCAGTGACGAGGAGGGTGACAACCACCATAAGGCCGCCGCCGCAGCCAGCGCTCCCCCTGCGCCCAGGAGCAATCCGGCGTATGAGCCCGTAGGTGCGAGCGAAGAAGACGGCGGTGATGTTCAGCTAGTTGGACACGCTGCTCCTTCTAGAAACCCTAGAAGTGTAGCTCCCGCTGAGCAAAATTTGTACACAGCTGAAGGTAATGACACGTCCATGGTGTTGAAGGCTGAAGGTACTGGTACCCCTGAATACCCCAATGCCGCTCAGGCCCCTTAATTGAGTGCAGTATGGTATACACGTACTGCGAAAATAGGAGATAGGTACAGGAACAATTATTCTTGGTGGTTTATTCCTGCTCCAATGTAATATAGTGCAATGTAAAATATAATAGGACATGTCCTGTCATCTACAGCCATACATCTGCGTTTATAGGTAAAATATAGGTGCATGTATCGTTGAAGTGCGGCCGATCGACCCCGGGCGAGATTAAGGCCATCGATGACAATGAAAGGAGTTAATAAGACTTTGTATCTGCTTCTTACCTCAAGTTCTATACTTGTAAAATATAAATAAATCAGATAGCAGAGCATCTATTTATGAGTCGGCTTCCTTCTACGTGTGCAACGACTGGAGCAGCATACCGGTATACGAGTACGAAGCAGCATACACACCCACCCAATTAGAGGCACTTACATCCGTAACGTATAATCTGACATGCTTTAGATTTCTGGAGCTTTAAAGGTAAATGTACCGTGATGATGTTGCTGACCTGCTTTGACTATTACTATTATGCAACACACTCGAAGAAGTGCCAGTCTTGCCTTCTGATATAATCACGAAAGCAAAGCAACTCAGTGCGACTGACAGCGCTCCAGCCAAATAAGTTTCATTGATGGTAGCATCTTGAAAGAAGAAGGCATCGAACGTTGTGGAGAGAACTATCGATGCGGAGGCTGCAAAACTCTTGCAAATGTTGTCCGCGTAATTGACAACAAGGGCGACCACGAGCCCTGTAACAGCTTGCATTACAACTATAAGCCATACAAACTCGTTGAAACCTCGCCAAAATCCGAATTGGATAAGCTGCTCTGGGTTTTGAATAAGACAAACGAACTGATAAGTGTACAATATTTAGTTTTAAGTCCATTCGCCGCGCCATGGACCGGAAGAGGTCAGATGTACAAACACCATGAGTAAGCAGCATAAATAATTAGGTATTGCAATAAATATGGTCTATAAAAGCACAGCAAAGTGATACTAGATACAATACAAGTACAGATCTTCTATGTATATACAGTATGCATACTTCTTTCATACGTTACATGTACCGGCAGGACTCACCACGCTCATGAAGCAACTTAGCAACGACATTTCTATGTTCAAAACCCAGATAGAAGATTTTGAAGACTTCGCTATTTTCTCAAAGTATACACCCGCAAAGCCAGAGGTTAGACAGGCTACTACTACGGACAAATAACCACCTATATTACTAACGTGGTGCTCCAATATATCATGCTGACTAGACTCCACAGAGCTAACACCAATGGCCAACATTACGACGCAGCACCATTCTTTTAAACTCAGTCTTCTTTGAAGAATGTATGAATAAAAAAGTGCAGTGGTGATAATTTTCATTTGATAAGCTACTAAAAATACTGGTGCTGACTCAATAACATAATTGAGATTATTTTGTATGCAGTATAAAATAGCTGGAAGCAGCAATTTCAAAACATCTGCCCCTTCGTCTACAAAACCCTTCACTACAATGTCCCTGAGTACAAATATATCTCCACCTGCATCGAAGAGGAAACATACACTGAGTGATAAAATAAACTTGACAGCCTCAGTCACAACTACGACAGCTGAGTTTAAGTGATGTGACTTATCGTCGTGGCTTATATTGGTATAGATAGCACAGGCTCGTAGACCGACGATCAATATGGAGTTCTGCACAAAGAAAGCAACGAGAGATGCCCATTTAAAACTCATTTTACTTTTTTCGACTCTCGACTAGGCCTCTTTACTGCCAATATTTTTCTAATGTAGCAGAATCATTACCATTATTTAATATCTATTCAAAATTATTTAATACGAATTTAATACGACGTATGTACGTCGTACGACTCAAATAAAATCAAGATTGGGCGATGATAGACACCACCAGCCAGCAGCATACACTGCTGTAGCAAGGGGGGCTAATAGCCCCCCTTGGCTGTAGTAGGCAGCAGCAGTAAACAAGCAGCAGCAGCAGCAGCAGCAGCAGCAGCAGAAGAGGAGATCCGGCTGGACTGTGCTGTTCGTTGTTGCTGCCAAAACTAATAAGATTGAAAAAATGAAAGAAAAGACGAAAACTGAAAACCCCAAAGCAACCCACAAAAACCGAGAACCGAGCAACAAGCGAAGAAAACAAGTTCGAAAGTGCGAAAGCTTCTTCTTCTTGCAATAAACTCTTCGCTCGCAAGAAGTAAGGCTTATTCGTTATTCATCCTTCTTACAGTGCAGTGTATCGCGTAAGTTTTCTATCCAGAGCGTCGGAATAGGCAAACAGACAACAGTGATAGAAGCCGTGAACATGGCTCGACGTATAGATACCTCTATGATAATGCGGAAAGTATTGTTCGCATTTATCGTTACAGCGTGCTCCAATATGCGTACATGGACAATCGTCCACGCCGCATTCCATTCACCGATAGGGGAGGAGTTGCAAAGGAAAAAAATTGAGACGTCTCATTCCAATACTGATGTAGATCTCAAGGGCGAGAAAAATATGAACGTCTTGGCTGGCACTCCTTCGTTTCTTCCCACAGAAGCACCCTCCTCGGGCCCAGACCCGCCAGCGAGTCAGCCCTCTGGTCTACCATCTCACCAGCCGAGTACGTACCCCACTACTCAACCATCTGTATCGCCCAGTTTTACTCCATCTGTCATTCCAACGTCAATACCATCGGTGGTACCTAGCATACTCCCTACTTCACAGCCCAATACACATCCCAGCTCGTTGCCGACCAGACGACCTTCAGAAAGTCCTTCAGAAAGACCCTCGAGAAGCCCAACTACGCAACCCACAGCCCAGCCCAGCACAGATCCGTCCTCTCAGCCGTTGGCAAGTCCTACTAGCTTACCCACTGTCAGACCTAGCACGGCGCCAATTACATCCGCACCTTCGGAGGGGCCAACAGAGGCTCCGCATGCTATTGTTGACAATGCCCTTAGCAAGGTGGAAATGGGTTTGATCATTACTTTAAGCTCTGCTGTCGGTATATTCGCTCTATTTAAACTATATTTATATTTTGAGCATTGCTATATAGCAAATAAGTTAGCGCAACGAGCCCTTTTAGTAGCCGCTAGTGTCAGTGACACTCGATCGGGGGGATTATCATCTTCAATGGAAGGGAAGGATACTGTAATGATAAAGCGTCGGAAAAATAACCGAGTTGGCGTTCAAGAAAAAAATACTGTGAAAAGCAGTGAAAATGGTCACACGAGTGCCAGTCCTACTGATAGCACCAGTGCTAAAAATACTGACATTGGTTTTACTGGCGTCTTAAATACTAGAGATCCTTCTCCCGTTTCTGCCATCTGCGCAGATGCAGCGCCGCAACACACCAGTCTTCTTGAGGATGAGGGACCATTAGCTCAAAGCAATTATAATATAATTGTTACTATCGACGATGATGGTGATGTTAACAATACTAGTGCAGCTTCTTTTACTGATCTGGAGTTGGGAAGTAGAGGGCTTAATAGCGATATTGCAGCAGTACCAGGACCACGTTCAGCCACACATAAACTACAAATGCACTCAAAAGAGCAGCTAAAACAGCAGCAGCGACAGCAACAGCAACATAAAAAATTCACGATCTCACAGAGAATAGCTTTGGAAGAGGAGTCACCTTCGTCTCCTGCTCGTCGCTTAACGGTAGACTCGGATAATGGTGATGATGAGATACTATCTCAAAAATCAGAGGAAACCGACGACGTACTGCTGTTACAAGAACAAGGCCAGACTGACCGGCAGAATTGTGGTGGCGACGAAGGAGATGATGATGCAAATGATAGCGTTAACGAGGAAGAGGAGGAAGAAGAGGAGGAGGAGGAGGAGGAAGAAGAGGAGGAAGAAGAAGAAGAAGAAGATGAAGATGAAGAGGAATACGATGACAATGACAGCGAAGAGGAAGAAGAAGACGAGGAGTAAGAACTAGATGATGACGAGTATAGTCAGTAGATGGCAGCTTTTATCAGCAGCGATTATTCATTATTTCTTTTGTTATGAATAGATAAATAGTGTATTCGAGTTTTTCACTCGAAAATGTATCAAAAATTACAATTGAGACTAGCACTTTGATTTAAGTAAAAACTGTGGTAGAGCAGAAGTTTACTTTCTATGTTTGAATTCGTTTTTAACTTATTACGTGAGCGCACTACATTTTTACATCGCTCGTTGCCCTTTACCGGCCCTCGTGTCGTCCATTTTCATCTCAGAGTAACTTGTTATTTTTTACGGGCCTGTTTGACTGAGCGTTGTCCAATATTAATATTAGGCATGGGAGGCCCAGGAATGATCAGCGCTGGTGCATTGCTCCCACGATTTCGACCGCTGCTATGACCACCACCATTATCATCATGGTGCTG
>JACKZZ010021346.1_pt1 | contig 12260 bp, 20 predicted proteins | sample 8027871 | NCBI WGS metagenome assembly JACKZZ01 (sample SAMN15724774, study PRJNA655200) | protist metagenome | isolation source: fluorescence activated cell sorting (FACS) single amplified genomes of... | place: USA: West Boothbay Harbor, Gulf of Maine | collected 2000-07-19
CACGAGTTTTCGATGTGTTCCCGTTCGAAATATCGCGTGTTGTCCTCATTTTTTGCCTCCCTGGATGCGGACGTCGCACAGCTCGTACTGCCTGACTACTTGAGATAGCCCGCCGATTAAGAACTGGCTGGAACTCCACTCCCTCTATCGTGTAGCAAGACGGGCACTGGACATGCGATGCTAAATGGTTCTGGTATCATTGCTGTTCCTGTTGGTCGCTGTTGGTGCACAGAGCCCTGCACCAACATCGCGTCCTGATGGAAGTTTTTGCGTTGAGGTCCCACCAACTTCTTACGTGAGGACCCCTCCCCTGGAGGAATGGAACTTTGTTGGTGTAGCCTTCCTAGTTCTTTTTGGGGCCGTAGTTGTTGCCTGGTTATATTCCCTTGTTCAGTTTGTGCTAATATCGAGGCGATACCGAACAGTATCTGAGGATGAAGACGGGATAAGCTACCTGCTGATGCAGAACAACTCGTGACTATTCAAGATCGCCTACTCGGAGACTGTTGTATTTTTGTTATCTATTCCACACCATTAAAGCCCTTATCATACATCGCACCGCAGCTACACTTCAAAATACACAATATCTGCAAACGCTAAAAGTCTCCATCACTGCTTGAGGAAGGAGTAGCCGAAGACAACCCATCATCATCACTATCCGATCCTGAAAGAGAGGTGTGCGCCTGGAACAAACGCGTGCGTGGGGACCGAGGCGGCGATCGCGGAGAACGGGGGGATCGAGCAAATCGCGGCGAGATAGTTTTCTCAATACCTCTCCTACTGCTGTGGGGAGATGGGGTAGTGCTGCTCGAAGGACGCGTGGAGCGAGAAGGCGGAGGCGACTGTGGGCGCTTACTCGGAGTAGGGAGAGAGTAAGTCGCAGGCGCATTACTCCGACTACGGTGCACCTTAGTACGAGACGAGTAGTGACGCGAGAGAATCCTAGGGGTATCTTCCTCAGTCATCAACTCCTCACTGTCCCAACTCTCTTCAATCGACTTGCTATCATCCTCTTCCGTGCTTTCGAGCCAATGCTGCTCGTCACTAGCATATTCTAAAGAGTTTTCTGCCTCAGCAGGTTCCTCGGGAGATAGAAGAACTTTAGGCACTCGAGATACGTCCACTTTTTCTTGCATGTATTGTTCGTTCTTCTCTACATATGCGATACAAGCTTGAGCAAGTGATGCACACTACAGCAATTAGAGTCTTGCGATAGTACAACAGTATACGTGCGACATCTCATACCTCATGCTTCACAGCTAAATCAAGAGTGGTGTTAACAATGTTCTTGGTGAGGCGCTCAGCTATGAAGAGCTGTGCAAAGTCATTAAGACGAGGACAACGGAGTTTTGCGGACTGCTCAATGAAGAGCGATGCGACTTCACGAGTCAACTTAACCTAGCGTGTTAATTAAAAAGAAATCATACAACCTGACTAGCGTACCATATCTGCGTAACAGTAGCGAACAAGCTCGCCCACATACTTTTGAGGAAACGTCGAGCAATCGAAAACTGCATCCTTATTCTTCTTATTCTTTTTACTCAACTTGCCCTCCGCTGTAACACCCCACGCGTCAGCAAACAGGGGACAACGCATAGCCAAAATAATCTTATGGCTTCTAATGGATCCGTCATCGCTCTGCACACGACAATCACTGAATTCTTTCGCTCCCACCATGCCGGCAAAATCAAACAGCACATCTTCCAGAGGCTGAGCCCAATGTGTCGAAGCGCTAGTGCTTGACGTGGCGACCTTCATGAGTTAACTAACGCAAGGCTCACTATGTGTTCTTACCGAAAGCAAAGAGTACGTGAGGTCACTTAACTCTGCTTGAGCGAGGTCAAGAAATTGGCGTCGAGCGATTCTGTCTTTCTTCAGTCTTATCAACGACACCTCACCACAATACATTAGATCCAGGAATAAACGAAGAGCCAATGAAGACACATCACTCATCACAACTTTCTTCTGGGAGAACTTTATCATGAGTGCGCGTGCAGCTAATTCAAAAGTAACTTACCTCATTCACAGACAAAAAATTCTTGGTACGGCAAAAGAGGACGATCTTGTGGCACTTAAACTCAGTCTTATCAGCTCCTAGAAGTCGCTCAGCACGTGCACGCGAAGATGACACTGAATCAAGTTGGAGGCAGCTGCTAGAGAGCCGAGGGAGGTGGAGGGTAAGAGGGGGATACCTTGCAATACAATATCTGAGAAAGCTCCGCTGCGACGTGCACGGAGAAGACACAGCTTAAAATTCGATTGAGCCACAGAGACATGACGCTGCGCGTCAATGGGTTTGCCGGGTTTGCCTTTCTCGGCCTTGATTGCATCTCGCCTCTCCCGATCCTTTGCACGAGTCACAGCACGCCATACTTTCTGCATGCTGATACGCGGGGTTCAAGGCCACACCACGGAACCGTTTGTACACTCCAGTGACGAGCACCCGTTATTCTTGATATCAGACACTGAAAGAATGACGAACGCTGGCGCAGAGAGGGCAGCGCTTTACCAAGGAAAGCTGGCAAGCAAGATCACTCGGACAATTTACCAAACATTGCAGGGAAACTCGAGTTACTCGATAGCCCTACAGTATCGCGTTGTCCGCCTAAAATACTCCTCGATAGTGGCTCTCACTTCGCAAGCACGGACTTTGCGTTGTGACTCCTTGGGAGTGACGTCCAAATATTTGGTTGAGCCGTCAGATCTCATCGCCCCTTCTTTGCTTAGCAGAGTCATCGCTGGGACGTCCGAGCGCTGAGATCTGAGACTGCAAAACAGTTCTTTGACTCTCTCTCTCTCATTCGAATCATTATTCATTGCGAGTTGATGCAGTAAGAACCATGCTTTCTCGTCAGCTGCGCTCCTTAGGGCAGAAGTATCACCGCTCGCTCCAACGAGAATGGTGTTTCCATAGACTGCATAAGTCAATGCGGCCCACGCGATTTGTGTCCCATGCATCTACCCCTACCCAACCTTGGTCACTTCCCTATAGGCAACCCTCCCGCTTGTATGCAGCCAGCATTTTGGCTGGTCTGACTGGATTTTACGTTTGGCAATCAGGTGCGCTTGCGCCTGTGGGAGATTCCTCACCCTCACTTGTGCAGGAAACAATGATACCGAAGCACAAGAAATCGAGAGGGATACCGACGCGCAAAGAATTTGGACTGATGAAGAGCTTGAAGCTATGAGTGATGAGCAGTGGGAAGAAGTATATGCGCAAGAGATGGCGCGCCTCGATGCTGAGCAGGCTAATAATGGCCTATCAGGTATGCGAGTGAAATTCCTGAAGCACTTTTAACAGCTTAAGACAGCAAGTATTCCATGGAGAATGTGATGGACAAAATTCGAAACCTTACCATGGAGTCTGCTCAAGAATCTCTAGAGTACGGGGTGGCTCGATTCAAGTATGTGTATGGGGAGCTCAGAGATTACTTTGCTGGCGTTTACCGCGCCTACGTCCGAACGGAACAAGTTGACGTCCCGTATTTGGTCCTCCCTGACCCCATTCCTGGTACAATGTATCGAAAGTTTGTGGACACTCGACTGATGTGATTCAGCACCGTATGGAAAGCCATACACCCTTATTATCGAAAGTGAAGTCCTGCACTACCACAATGGTGCCCATGGAGTGTGGAGAGCTGGTACTGACTACTTCCTTACGAACGTGAGCGCCTTTGCTGAAATAGTGATTGTCCGCCATGGGAAGTCTGATGTATGTTTCTGTTGTGATGAAAGAGTGAGTTTAGAAGAGTGAATTTTTCTCACTGATAGCACTTGAATGCGGCGTATCGGTCCCGCGGGGATAGTGTGATGTTCACCCTGGGCACTGAACACTTTAGACCTCCAGAGGTACTAATGATGCGTTCTCTTTGTTTGGTTTCTTGATCTTACCACACAGAAATATTACGATTACATGTTTAAGCAACGAGACCTTGGTAAGTTAAACCGAGATCTATCTAAAGTATTGGTCTTAGATTTTGAGGGGAGAGGAAGTGATGTGTATAGCAAACACCCTGAAAATATTCTTCGAATGGGAGGCAAGAAATGGTATGGGTGATTCTCACGTTTGCGTATGAGTCCCGTGTTTTATAACAAAGCAGGTTTCTCGATCAGGCCGACAGAGAATTGTATGACATCGTACCTTTGTTTATGCACTTCAGAGAGGAAGCAAGGAAAGGAAAGGACTTGAGGAAGACTATCGAAAAATATGATGGCATGGATATTGGGCGACTCTCTCGCATAAGTGTTGATGCGGCAATGAATCAGCGCCGTGTGCAGCGTATGCAACGAGTGTAACATGGTTGACCCCTACTCAGGATTGCGCATGTATATACATGTATTGTTTATTGACAAAAATTCACAATTCGACTGTGGGGCTGCTCTGTTGAGCTACCGCAATCGAAGGACTGCCAAGGGATTTTTCGAATTGCTTATTCATTTGTCCTGAATCCGCTTTATCATGCTTCTCCAATTCTGCGGAAGCGGCGACCAAGGTTGTTGCTTCTGTTTTATGCTCTGCTATCGGAGTAGTCGGCGGAGTGGGGGGAGTTTCGTACTCAGGGATGATAGGCTTTTGCGGGTCGTCTTCGCTAGAAGCGGAACTCTGAGAAGCTGGTAGGGATTGAAGTGCCGTGTATCTCACCATTACCATTGCGTGGAACACTTTACGTTTAGCTCGTGCTAGCGAGTCTAAACGTTTTTTTTCGGTTTTCTGGACTGTAAACTATTTGATGGAGACTATGAATGCACAGTACCAGCTCCAGCATATTCGACTGCACTTCTCTCCAATTTTCTGGGCGTGACAGTAAGATCTTAATCTGTGCAGGAACTGTTTCTGCAGGTAAGGTGTTGAGTCGACAAACCTCTGACGCCGTACCAGATGCAAATTTCGCATTTCGATACTCCGGAGCAGTATGTATCCCATGCGTCTCTACGCTATGAATCGAACACAATCTCGTCTCGTTCATCATCAGAGCGACTGTGACGCATGGGCCAACCGCTAAGAAATGTTGAGGCGATTTAATGGAGGAGGGTGGAATTGGGTCTCTGAAGAGGACACGCACCACTACCGATACCGGAGAGCATGATCTTTTCATGATCCTGAATCCTCTTGATTAGGTTGTACTTGTATGACATGACCGCTGTTGATGCAGATACTCTCATCTCTAGCATTTCAAGTCAGAATCGTTTTTGAGTCTTCGTATATTGACGCACAAGTCAATGGTTGATGGACTCGTCGATTCTCGCATGGTGAAGCGTCATCTAACACACGCTCAGTATCTTCCATTAGTTTGAAGAGGGAGATTATCTATTCGAGGAATTTGTTCGAGGAATTTACATATTCATTGTATTTAACTACGTTACCATGAAACTCTCAATATTCTATCAGGCGCGTTCGCAATCTTTGCATCAGAATTTCATTTTTAGTGAGGTGCAGTCGACGAAAGTAACTCTCGTGCCTGTGGCGTAAGGATAAGATCTCGTAACCCTCACTACACACCTTTGATGACGTGGCCGGGGACGAGCCTCCTCTGCACTATCTGCTTTGATCATCAGTAGAAGCAACGGCAAGTATTCTTTCCGAAGCATGGTTGTGAGCAGAGATACTCTCAAGGACGATGGCTTGAGCACGAGAGTATGAGACAACAACTGCTGTTGGAGGTGCAAATGCTGCTCCATAGCGGACTGCATCCGACCTACAGCACCTAGTGCAACTCTACTTTGAGGAACAGTTACTGTTTCGTCTACTGCCACTTCCTCCTCTAATAAGACCATGGGAACTTTTGATTTCGGACGTTCATCCAACGAGGAAAGGAGGGCTTCCGTGCGTCGAGTCAGCCAATTGTGAGACCGCAGTTCCAGATCAGCTAAAGCATTCCTATGTGTGTGCTCAGCTACTTCAAATTCGGTACTTCCCTTCGCATGTAAATCACTACAACAATTGAAATCGTTCAAGTACCTCTTCGATTGTCAGAAAATCTCTTGTAGAGAATCTTTCAACGTGCCGAACAATATCTTCAAAAAGTTCGCACCCATGGAGCGTGCGCTGTGTAGGAGGAGACTCTGTAAGCACACGCACTGGAACGATGAGCTCTTCCTCTTCGCTTTCAGAGAAGCCTAGTTGGACACGAGTCGTGTGATTGAGTGTGAGGTGAGGTAGAGCTGCGTTCGGTGCAACAGCGGGGTGCTTGGGAACGTGCCGAAAAGATGGCGGGGTTAGAGGAGCAGATGAAGTCGTTGCAACAGTGAAAGCAGTGTCTACAGCAACAGTAGGAGGAGGTTGAAGCTGGCCCTCGCCACTCCATTCACTCTTAGGTTCAGCTCCGCGACCTCCTACAGTGAAACCGCGAGCTAGGGCATCGAACATCATCCACTCGTTGCGAGAAGCGGCTAGGCATCGCTGGATATGGAGTTGCCTCCGTTCAGTTTCATTCACAGGTGCAGGGATAGACGCGTGAACACGTGCAACGCGAACACGACGAGAACGACGAGGTTCAACGCTAGATTTTTCTTCGGGTGCGGGAAGAGTGTGAGGAGGGGTGCCTTGAAGGGCCACCGCGGGAGAAGTATTTACAGAAGATGCAGGGACAGCGGGAACAGGTAACACAGTTAAGTTGGGAAGAGATACATCCCGTGGGATTCGACTTTCCGGAGATTGAGTGGGGATAGAGACGGCAACTGTAGGAGGAGGCAATGTAGGTACCATAGAGTGAGTGGGAATATTGGGAGATGGAACGAGAGGACGGGCAGACGACCCTGGAGTCACAAGAGGGCCAGGCATATCATCCACGGCTCCACTCAAGTGTAGAGGAGTCATAGGTAAAGGATCAGCAGGGACAGAGTCATCCGTGGGAGAGTCCTTCCAGGTGTTCTCACCAACAGTGATTGCTTCACCACCTTCTACATTTACTTGCTCAGGTTCATTTGAGTCACCATTCAAGAAGCGTGTATTCGGGCAGAACAGCAAATCATGCCATCCATGGCCAATATACAAGTGAAAGGCGTTCTGCCATAGAATATCTGTGCATGACCGATGACTAAACTCGATAGCCTCGACAGAGCCGCGTGACAAGCCTATCGTAGTTTTAGCATCTTCATTGCCACTGTGATTGACCACATGAGCAGGATATAATAACGCGTCGAGTGAGAATGGAGGAGCAAGGTAGGAATAGAACCCAGTAAACGATTCAGGGAGTGTGTGAGGGTGAGCATGTAGCTGAGGAGACAGCGCAAGTACTTGCAATTGTTGTAGCATTTGCCGAAGGTCACCACTAGACATACTTACACATCTCTTCGCGATAGATGCGAGATCATCATCACTCAAGAGCTCACACATCGGCATATGTCGAAGCAATATAGTGAGATAAGCGACGAATTGCACCGCCGGAGGATGGTGCATACGTAAGACTGACATAGATCTCACCACTTGTCGAAGTTCGAGTGGAATCGCTGAAGTGTGAGAAAACGCAAGTCATCCCAATAACACGCAGACGAACCTTGGCATGTTAGTATTACAGGACACTTGCTCGAGTGAATAAGAGAAATGACCGCAGCATAGAATCCGCGATCTTCCGGGAAACGGACGTCAACATCAGGGATAAATATCACGCTTCGTTGTGCTCCACTACGCTCACTTATCTTCTTCGTTTTGCTCTCACCCTGCTTGCCAGTGCTTCCTGTTTGTACACTAGTCTTGCTCACCTTAGACCCTTCCTTTGGAGTGAAAAACGCGGCCATTGCAGCCTTACTTGCCTTCTTTGTGGTATGCGTCGGAGTAGCAATACGGTGAGACTGTGTGGCCTCACCAAAACGCTTTATGAGCTCCTTACCGGTACGTCTCTCCGATGGTGTTATTTCTATGATATGAGTCTAGTAAGAGAGTGGTACACCAACAAAACGTACCGACTAGACGATATCCAGCTTCCTGAGCACACACTCGCACGGCAGATGTCTTACCAACTCCACTTGGTCCTACAAGCACAAGAGTACGTAGCTGCGCCATCGCTCGAGCATTCTCATCTGTTGTGGAAAACTGGGGATTGTAAGAATAGATCTTAAACACGATGACTGGCTTACCAAATCGGTACTAGGTTCGGGTTGCGTCCAGCACCGCAACCATGCTAGTAAATACCGTGTTTTCGCTCGATTACCCAGCAAAGACTCCTGCGCACGAGGCTGCAATATTGTAGCTAGAGTCTTGCCTTCGATCCTGTCCTTCTTGACTACTGATTTCCTCTTTTTACAGTCGCTGCTACCACTCCGATCATCTAGTGCATCACTTTTCTTCAGGTCTCGATGATATTTTCTTCCTCGAGGGTAGAGAGCGTCATAAACGTGTCTTTCGAGAGCAGAGTAGTAGCCTGGAGTGATCATATTCTCATCAGAAGGGAGACTATCAGCTCGATACTCGCTCAACCATTGTCTGTCTGAGTAGTGAAAAGGTGCTGGCTCTTTACTTCGAGGCTTCCTCGGTGGAGGCGAGGGTGGAGTAGACAATCGCATAGTAACTGGAGGCAATGCTGGGGGAGTCATTGTAGCGGGGAGCGTGTGAGGGTGCTCCCACGTCGCACTGCGGTGGTCCTGAGAGAGTCCACCTTTCCAATTTCCACACGACGGAACAGTAACTGACAGAGCATGCGTTGAGGCAGGCAACGAGTACGCAGAGGAGAAGTGTGAAAATCCCCGAGGCGGGAAGACAGGGAGGTCTACTCCATACATCGATGCTGCCTCGAAAGTTGCAAGCGCAGCATGAGTGTGAGCATGAGCTCGAAGGAGTGGGTCCGGTAATAGAAACGGATTCACCGCTCTGCCAGCAGATATATTACGCAGCTCCTTCGCCTCATTATTTATCTATTCGTGAATACGTCACGCGCACAAGAACATCGACGGAACATACCTCTTTCTTCAACGAGTCAGTTTGGCGAGTAAGTCGCACATTCTTGCGCTCTTTCGGTGTCAGAAAGAAATCAGGGGGAGTGGAACCAGGTGAGAGCTTCAGTGTATCCGGGAGCGGCGCAATTTTTATGGGGGGCTTAGGCGCGCGCCTGCGCGGCGCGAAAAAGGGATGCACTGGAGCAGGCGGTGTTGGGGTGTCGGGGATCTTTTCGACAACGCGCACAACCTCTACATCGCTATCACCTGATCTGGATAGAGACCCTGGACTCCTCTTCAGCCTCTTAGAATCCTTCGAACCGGAGGTATTCGACTCTCCTCGAGTCCTCTTCACAGGAGGGACAGGAGACAGAGGGAAGAGTTCAAGACTCCCAGTACTACTACTACTGTCCACTCTCACTAAGCCAGTTTTCGGGCGCTTCGTTGGACGTCCAGATTTGGCATCTGACAGATCATTTAAGTCAGACAAATACTCGTCTTCCTTATATCGAACTGAAGCCATTCGCTTTCTCTTTCCTTCGAGTATAAGGGCAGAAAGAAGACGCAATCAAACGTACCCTGGACTGCGCCCCAGTAGCTCCCTAGATCACTCTTTAATTTGACAACAGGAACACTTTCAGTACTACCAGGTGCAGGAGGTGACAAAATCTCTAGGCTGGCATTCTCTGGTAGTTGGGAAGAAGACAACTACGTAAGTGAGATGAGGAGGCTTCTCGTTGGGCACGCACCGAAGAATCAAGGTTTATCAAGGTTAATCCCATCGAATTTGTTGTTGTGAGGTCAGGAGCACCCCCTACGGTTTGATGTAGAGGAGCGACTTCACGTGCGGAAGGCGGGAAAGTCGTCGCAACTTCCGTCGCGTCATGCCTTTCACTCACAGGAGCCATAGAAACATCAGCTCCTTTCTGTATGGTCCATGAGAGGGAGATCTCAAAGGCAGGGGACAAAGTACCTGAATGATAAATTGATCCATTCGCAAAGGACAGGGCTAACACTGTGTCCCACGTGATTTAACACCCATGGGATACGACAGGGGTAATAGCAACGAAGTGACCAGCGAAGCGAGCTGAAGCGTGGACGTGATCCCCGCCAAATTAGGATGGGCTGTCGTCTGCTGTGAGGGTTCGAATTATCTACAAATTCTTGGGTTTGCTTCTTGTTTCAGCCATGTATCGCCCTAAGTCTAAGGTTGGCCTGGATATGGGTTTACTTGAGGATCATTGCTCTTTCTGTCAAAGCCGTCGAAGTTGCTGCTTCGCGGCTTGTCCTCAGTGATGCAGGACCCTCGCGCACCGGGCCTCCATGGTGGTGGAACGTCTCTCAACGTGGAAAGTTCCAGTTTTGTCCCAGGCAACGCTGCCGGCGGACCTAGTGGTATGGCCTTGAGCTATGTTGCATCTCCATGACTCGTGCGCTCGCCTTCTCTCTTAGCTCTACATTTTACTCCTCGCCCTCGTGACCCCTTCCAATTCTCTTCCCCACCTATGCTACTTTACTCTACTCACCTGTGCAGCCTTTCCGCAGTATCCTCAGCAAGGTGTCTTCTATCCTCGAGCTCCAGGCCAAGCTCCTACGTCGAACCCCTCCAGTCAAGGCGGAGTTGGTCACCACGGCAACTCAAGTGGCACTGGCAACACTAGCGGGAATCTTGGTTTAAGCGGTGCATACAGCGCGCGACCTGTTGGTGTGCTGAGTGGTTCTGGCTATACGCACACACAACCCCCTTCGATGGAAGAATTTCCCCCCATGAGCCGCAACGTGCAGATGAAAGGAAGTAAGACTCCTTCTAACGTACGTGTTGCGCTTCTTCTCAACTTGGAGTTAACGCCCACAGAATCGGATGTCCCAATATCCTCCTTTGGATGTCAACGCTCAAGCGCAGTCATTTTACTCTTCGCAGAAGCGGCCTGTCATGCCTAACCAATTCGTACGCGCGTAGTGCTACTCTCGGAAGCTCCACTCATATCGTAGAATCAACCTGAAGGGTATGGAAATTTTTTCCCTGCATCTCAGCACAATGTACGCTGTTATGTCCCAAATTTGGTGTGGATGCTATGTAGTGTTTATTTGTGGTGTTCGTGCATGCTCATTTTCTAGCAACGTAAGACGCCTCAATCTATGAACGTACCGTATAATCCTGTGTACCCGCCATCAACTCTCCCTCATCACACTCACGTCTCCCCTCAAGCCAGGTACGGGTTGTGCTGAAATTAAAATTCTTTCCTAACCTATCAGGAAATCCGTCCACTCCTTTTTCATGACTGAGAATCTTCGTGCTGTGCTGCACCAGCGGACTCGCGCTATCCTTAGAGGCACTTCTTTGGACGAGGCGATCTCTATGAATTTGCCTCCTCGGGTTGGTGCGAAAGCGTGAAGAGAATAGGATTATACCTTACAAACTCTAGGTCAGTATCATAGTTTTTATCCTTTGGAAAATGGCGCTTCCCCCTCACGTGTGTTTGGTGCAGTTAGCCTTGTATTAAAAAGCATCAATATCCGGTATGTTTCCATGAACCTTCATTGATATCCCACTAACACTTTATAGTGATGGCTTGCCGTATGTGCTACGTAAGGTAGATGCACCTCTTCGTAACCAAGATTTTGCGTTGCAGTCTGTGGAAATGTGGAAGCAAGTACAGCATCCCGGCGTTGTCACTTTGCGAGAAGTGTTTCGTAGTACACACTTTGACCCTGCAAAGCAGTCAAGTGCGTTGTGTGTGTCTTCCTGTTTTGCTTTCCGGCGCTTTTTTTCATCGTTGTAGGCTCTCTCTTTTTTGCCTACGACTACCATCCCATGAGTGAAACGCTGGAGTCTGTGTTCTTGCAACCTCATTCACCTCCTCTTCCTGAGGACACCCTCTGGTCCCTCATCACCCAGATCTGCGTCGCAATGCGAGCGATCCATCGTCACCGACTCGCCTGTGGTAAAATTCTAAGTCCTAGCAAAATTCTCGTGACTGGAAAACATAGAATTAGGTGTGACTGTCCCAGGCCGTACATACGTATGAGTTCACAGACATAGGCTCGGAGGTGTTGGCATTGAAGATCTTCTTGAAAAGGATCCTCATGTTCCATTGAGACAAGCGCAACATAGGGATCTCATATATTTGGGTACTTACGTCAGTCACCTAAGAACTTGCTAAACTGTCTAAGGTCGATTGATCGTGCGATTGGCGTGCAAGCAGCGCGATGCTATTCCTAACTTTGCGAAGTCGATGGTACATTAATCTGGTGGCATTTGTGAACAAATATTAATGATTTAGGAACTCATCTCTACGCACTATTCGCCAGCAGTGAAAGATTTAATTATTCTACTCTCCAACAAGCCTGCTGCTTACTCGACCATGGATGAAATGTACACATTCGTT
>JACKZZ010003536.1_pt1 | contig 12256 bp, 17 predicted proteins | sample 8027871 | NCBI WGS metagenome assembly JACKZZ01 (sample SAMN15724774, study PRJNA655200) | protist metagenome | isolation source: fluorescence activated cell sorting (FACS) single amplified genomes of... | place: USA: West Boothbay Harbor, Gulf of Maine | collected 2000-07-19
ATTTTTACCCATAATTACCCACAATGAAAAGCACATTTTTGTGTGTGTATGTATTACGGCACACAAATTCATACAGGTTCAAGTGACTACAGCCAGTGTTGGCTAGCTCTTGTGTCTAGTGAAATCTAGTGTGATGTCTTGTTTTCTACTGTTTCCCCCTTTCGTCGTTTGGATTTGATTGTTTCCCCTCAGTATTCGTCACTGGTTCCACTCTTGCTAAGTCTGCGGTTGGTGATGAAATGTGAAAAAGGGAGCCTGTTTGATGGGCATGGTCAAGCAAGGCTTTCCACGGCGGGGACTGCACCAAAGACTGACTGTGTCCCAAAACCCAACAAGCATGCCTATTCAATGAAGGGGGGGTATTATACAAATTAATATTTAAATAAAGACTATTGATGTTTGATGACTTTACTTGGCGCGCGTGAGAGCCACATTCATTCTTCGGATGTCCGCCAAAAAACCGATACTTCGTTTAGTTGACGCATGTGCTCGCACACAAGAAACTAGAAATTTGAGAAAAACAAAATTAAAAGAATAATTTCACTTTGCAATTATTTGCAATTAAAGCAAGGAGTAGCAAGGAGCATGAAAAAGGAGCCTACAAATTATAATATCCTTTTCGCGTCCCTTGATTCGGTTATCGTCGGTTACGTACAAAAAAAAAACGAAGGCAAGTTAAAGGTAAAAAAAAAAATGGATTGTTTCATGAGTGAAGCAAAGTATAGCAAAGTACCTGGAAACCATCGACAGTGGATATCTCAACACCAAAGTCTTCTGAACTCGGCTTAAAACCCAGTGGAGGTGTGAAAGGTCGAACTTTTCTGAATCTACGCACCAACTCTCGCTTCTGCTGTGCGTAAGGCGTTATCACTCCAACTCTCCCCCAGAAACAGAGACTTGGAAAGGCGGTCTAGATGGTAAGTCGCAGAGAGCAGTGAGGGCATACAATACGACCCCGATCCAACTTTCCATACCTGCAGCTGAGAACATAAATGTACAGCAAGGATTGCCTCCGGAATATTACACCAAGAGCGAGAGGAAATAGCTTCCGCTAAAAATTCATCGTTTGTCTCCTCGCGCTTGCGTTTCACTCCAGTGATTGTGTTATTGCTCTCAAAACCGCTAGCCGTTCGAATCGACGGCCGCCGCTTTCGACCACGTGATTCTTCCGACTGTAGGTCGTAAAATGCAAACGGGGAAAACGCAAGATGCACGTGAAAAGGAGTAGTATAGGCCGGCGACAGCACATTAGCACCATCAAGGAGGCGTCCGTTATAAAAGTATTTCGCAGGAAATGACGAAATTCGAGGATGGCATCGGTATTGTGTATCTAGAAGGTGCACAGGTAAACCAGCACAACACAGCCTCTCAAAAAGTGAACGCGAGTAACCAAGTTGTGTAGCTTTCTGTGCAATAATGTTAGTCAGAGAAATTAATAAAAACGAAAAAAACGTCAGAAACCTGGGAGAAAACAGTTGCTGGTAACTGCTGTGGATCTCCAATTAACACCAACTGGCGACATCCTAGCCTACATGAGCCAGTCATAAATAATTAGAGCATATCTAGCGGCATAATGAACAAAGCCTAACACATACCGCAGAGGTATGAGCGAAGATATTTCGACAGCCTGTGCGGCTTCATCAATTACTACGACTTCAAACCTAAAAAAAAGAACATTTGAACTGAAAAATGACAAAGAGCATATAACCCCCACCCTTCTCTGACTTCTTCCAAGTATTCCATCCCGCTTCCACTGAGTGTAGCCACCACAACGTGCGCAGCATGTAAATAGGATAGTCGTAACATATCTCTTGCCTGATCTACCTCCCTCCGGGCCTGTCTTTTCTGATACCCAACCTTTCCAGTATCACCTAAGCCTTGCTCTGAACATGCAAGGGACCACTTAGCATGCAGGGTCACGCGTGCACGCCACACAGCAGACTGCACGTCAGCTGCACGTTCAAGTGCCGAGGTTAAGTCAGCCGCCAATTTATGGTATCTAATAAATATATCGATATCTGGGCGCCAGTAGCCAGGGGCGCGTTTCGAAATAGAAATAGGACCAGATTCGCAAGAAGGTACCTCAGAAGTGGAGCCTGTCTGGCGGGCAGAGTCTTCCGATATTTCACCATCTTCTTGTCTTGTAAGATCTATCTTCCTTTCGTGCGCATTCACTTCCGCCATTTCACAAGTAGCGATAGCGGTGTCAGGCTGAACACCAACTACAGCTGTAGCATCCGAAGGCAGACCAGTAGTCATAGTTGTAGCGGATGGAGTATTCGCACGATTTGTGGTGAAGCGATCGGCAACGCCATCAAATGCCATTTCTGTTACCCAAGGGTGTCGATCACAAAACTGAAAGCAAGGAATGAGAGTCTATTTTCACCAACAACGAAAATATAAAGCTCTCACATCTTTAAGCTCCAGCTTTTTCTGGGCAATACGTTGCCTCAGTCTTAGCAGCTCAGCATTGGCAGCCTACAGGACGAAAATGCAGAATTAATGTCAAGTGCACTAATTAGGACCGGATACAATCGAAAAGAGGAGCATACCCCCATACGTGACTTCAACACTTCCGGACTGTCTCTCATCCATCCTTTCACCAAGTCATCAACTGCAATGCACGACAAGTCCGATGCAATACCAGATGTATCTCCACTGTCACTCACTCGTCCAAGGCGGATAATGGGAGGATTGTACCTAAACAATTTTACACATGGAACGCAAAATAAAATTAGCAAATAGACATATGAACACCAAAGACCAACTCAAAGTGATAGGTAATACCTCCTCCCCTCTCCATCCACAAAACCGCGCTGCATCACTCGGCGAGCAACTTCATCAGCCGCAGCATTAGATGGAGCGACCACCAGCACCCGCCGCCATAAATGGCCACTACGACTCCCCCCATCACGAGCTGGCATTCGATACACGATTAAGTAATCAAGATGAGAAGAGGTTACACTGTTGATTAGGATTTGAATACCTAATCCCATTTGCAGCGCACTCAATGCGGATGGCATGTTATTGCACAGTGCCACGAGATCAACTGACGCCTCGCCGGTAGTACTGACTGCAGAAGATGGCTCATTTTCCACTGAAGAAGAGGTACTTTTCGTTGCCTTGTCCCTTCGTCTCTCTAAATCCCTGAGCTTTTGCCGGCTCATATGACGGGAGTGAGACATTAGGAGGGTACGGAAGTATTGTTCATACTCACGCATATGCAGCGCGTTCAGCACCGCCACCAGCGTCCGTGTCTTGCCTACCACACAACACACACACACAAGAAAAGATAAACGAAGAGTTACATAACAAGCCAGTGTTTAAAGGAGGAAGGGCAGAAACAACACTTGACAAAAAAAAAAGAAGCGACACACCTGACCCGGGCGGCCCCTGCACCAGCGTGACCTCTTTTCCCAATCGCTTCTCCGCTTCCCCAGCAAAGATGCCGTCATAGCCCAAATCGGGTTGTGCGTTTCGCGATGAACACACCACACCGGCTACAGCGCCAATTTGTGCTGCGTTGTATTTACTGCGCAGCCAGTGCTCAAACCGCTCCCCCAGCCCAGTGCGAAGGTTCCCATTTCGGTCCGGCACAGGGGCCACGAGTGGTGATTGGGCAGTGGGGATGATGACAGTAGGCCCTTCAACAGAAACATCAGACTCCTGCCTGGAAATTGGATCCAAGAGTGCTGGAAAGATAGGAGTTCTAGCAGCCGACATAAGAGCCACAAATTCCCTTTCGCAAGTGCTAAGATGCAGCCCCGTGCGAATCGCCCAATCACCACATAGCCCCTCATCTCTTTCTTTGTCAACTCCTAACGTTTCCCAAATAGACGGTGCCACACGGTTGCAGACCCCTTTTAGTATTTTTTCAACACGTGTCCACTCTCTCTCTTGCACTAGGATACCTATCCCTCGACCACTTGGCCCGAAGGTGTAAGTGAGAACACCCGAAATGTGCAAAGGGGGCGACGACCACAACTTTTTGAGGTTTTCTGCTGTTTGAGGTGGAGAGAAGGAACATTTTCCTGCTCTGTGACATTGTTTCGAGCCACAGAGCACTACTGACTCGTTCTTTAAAGGCTCATCTTTACGGAAACGCGTTTGATGAGAAGCTACAGCCGCAACCGAGGGTTTATCCTCACAGCATGCTCTGAGAACAACGGCTTCGTTTTTTCGACAAGGGCGTAGAAGGCAAAGAGTATTGGTTTTTGTTTGGTGCGTTTGTGCTTCATCTCGGCGCAAATGAAATCCAGAGGGTGTTGTTAATACACCTTTTTGACCATGGCACCGTAAATTCAAACAATTCCCCGGGATTTGATCACCACCTTCCTCGAAAGCATTATGCATTTGTGCACGCAGCTCCAACAGGAATAAAGGAAAGAAAGTGTTGCGATATTCCTCCGCATTCTTGAAAGATGGCCTGCTTATAGCTTTCGCAATGAAAACTTCTTTTGGGAATCCCCAATTTACAATGAGAGAAAGAAAATCATGAGAGAATGAATGATTTGAGCTTTTCTGTACATCTATAATTGAGTGGGATAAAAATGGTCTTGACTGATTATTTGGCACAGTTGCTTTTAAATTGCGCCTTGAGGGTCGTTTGTGCCTCGGGACTGTCTGGGTATCATTTACCTCGTTATTACGCCTTTTTGAAGGTCGCTTGTGTGTAGGCACTAAATGATCATCAGAAAAAGTTGCCACAAAATTATGCAATGAACCTTGTTTAATTGGCTTCATCAAATCATCAGTGGGCGACGCTTCGACTGAAGGAGAACTTTTAGCTTGGTTTGACCGTATTTCGGTCTTAATTTTCTTGGATAATGATGGAGAATATTTTTTAGACATTTTGTTTTGAAATATTAGTCAGGTATATAAATGACGTGCCAACAAAGCCACTTGCATCTCTGTAGAAATTTAGAAATTTCGGGTTGTGTTGAAAATGTTTTATCACACATGTTCAAGCAATATCATGAGGTCTGCTGTGTCAACCTTTCCAAGTCTGAGAACAAGCTTGTGCTCTAAATTTTTTGCTACAGGTTCAGCCAGTGCCAAATTAACACCATCTCTTCGTATCGAGACCATCCCTATGTTTGATGACAACTTTTCCTACCTAATTGTAGATGACTCAAATATGTGCATGAGTGTTGTTGATCCCGCAGATCCAAAGGCAGTACAACGTGCTATTCAGGACGAACCCAGTAGTTATGAGCTTATTTCAGTTCTAACTACACATAAACATTGGGATCATGCTGGAGGTAACATAGAAATGGCAAAGCAATATCCTGGCGTCGAAATATTTGGTCCTGCAACAGAATCTATACCAGGATGTACCCGGGCAGTTCTGTCTGGAGATGTGTTTAAAATCGGAAATATGCACGTGGATGTAAGTGCTTACTGCCATGTTTGCTTACATTGAATTTATAATTCCGTCTTAAACCATTGTGTATTGCCCATTTATAACGATTTTTGTGTATTGTACCCTTTCATATCTGATACGTTGTACAACAAACCATATCAGTGTTACTTTAATTGGGAAAAGAATGTAATTTTCACAAACCTTCAACTGTAGGTTCTATTTACACCGTGTCACACCCGAGGTCATATCATGTACTTAGTCCATGGTGATCCAGAAGAGCCATCTGCCCTATTTACAGGTGATACTTTATTCGTTGGTGGTTGTGGCCGTTTTTTTGAAGGTTCTGGAGAAGACATGTACAAAGCACTGTTCAAAACTTTAGCGCCATTACCAAACGATACGAGAGTGTACTGCGGACACGAGTATACTGTGTCAAACTTACGTTTTGCTTTGCGTGTCGACCCTGGTAACAAGGCCCTTAAAAATAAGTTAACGTGGGCAGAGACGCAGAGAAAAGCTAAGCGTTTTACTGTCCCATCCACCCTTGGTGAGGAGCGTAGTTATAACCCATTTATGCGTGTCCACCTTGACGCAATCAAATTGGGGCTTGGACTTCCTCTATCAACATCTCCAATCGACACAATGAATGATCTTCGGTCTTTAAAAGACTCCTTTTAGGCCACAATGCTAATCCGTTGATCTTTTATTTCCCAATCGTTGGGTCCCGACTTGTTCTTCTTGTTTGAGGATAATACCTTCGTTTTCAACAGGCTGGTAGGGTGAAGTTGCGTTTTTCCACTTTATTTTTCCGGGGGTTTATCGTAGCAAAAGGCAAGCGTTTGACCACTTAAAGTAGGTTGGAGACGAACACAGGGCTAAGACATCAAGCGAAATAATCTTTCTCTTCTTCCCTGTCATTCACTCTCATTATTTCCCCCTGTTATGTCCGACTATATTTCTTCGTGTTTAAGTACTAAACGGTTAAGTGCTTTTGTTCGTACTAGTTGGTACAGCATGCACAGTATATCTCATCGTATGCAAGGGTGTTACTGTATGGTATGAGACCTAGCTCTAACTATTGTTTGTTCTGTCTTAAATCGAGTTTTTCTCCAAAAGCGGCCATAGTGTCAAAATCACTTAGAAAACTTAGGTGGTAACTGGAGCCCTGAACTAACTACACCACCCGCTGCCGTTGCCGCCGGGACTGGCGCTGCTTTCTTGCCCCCTTTCTTTTCGTCTTTTTCTTTTTCTTGGACTCCCTTTCCTCCTCACTGCTACTGCTGCTGTAGGTACCGATGTCAGAGCAAGAGCCCAGATCAGACTTCTTCAAGTTGGATGACATAACTTCTTGCTTACAGTTAAAACCCGTAACTATCCATAACCCTACACTACAGTAAACCTTGAATGCTCTTTTAGTTCCTCGTCTAAAGTAGTCTAAAGCCTTCGTATCATAGATATTAGTTGATACGGTATGCATACCGTAGTTTTAATTTGTTTTAACTAACTAACTGCAATACCAAACACCTAGTTTTTGTTTTCAAATTGTAAGTCAATGCAGGGATCTATGCAGAAGTAAAATATGTAAGAAGCAGAAAATTTGTGTTCATTTTGTTTTGGGACAGACATCAGTAGACATCAGTAGGACTATTGTAGAATACTGTATGCATTGCGTATGTATGTATTTATTAGTATTTATATCATACAGCTGGATTGGCCATCAATGTCCAAAAATTGTCCCAGGCATAACTTTTGCAATAAACATCGTTTGACAATTTTAAGACCAGTTTTGAAGAGCACTCGGCGAGATCTAGCCCGCAAACGTAAAAAAAAAAATTGCAAAATAAGTTTTTAAATTTTTCTTTTTTTTCATCTTTTACTTATTTTTTCAAAATTCAAAGTAACCTTGGGAATGAGTGTATACACAGTAAGGGTGGCGAATTTATGCCACAATCACACATACTAACACAGAATAACACATACTAACGCATATTCATTGTGTTATGAAGCTAAAATCAGTATTATAGCCCAGCGGTGGACCGCATACTTTTTCTTAGCATCTTCCACCTCTACTAGCCCTTTGTGAACCTTTCTGCATGCACGTTGGTAATCCCTGGCACGGCGAGCAAATTTGTGAGTATACTCCATCGTCACAACTGTTTTTTCAGAGCTTTGTAGTCACTTCGCTTTAGCCCTGCAGTAGATAAACTGTTATGGTTTCGAAACCACCACTTACTTCTTCCAAAGTCATATTCAATGCCTTGGCCTGCCAACTCCGCAGGGTACTTTTGGTGACATAACTAACACGTGACCAGCATCCTCTACCACCTGTTGCAGCATAGACTATAAGTTTTGAAAGCATAAACAGGTCCACTCATTGGTGCATTGTCCGGTCATATACAAAAACACAAACTGCTGCCTTCTGACAAGCGGCTGTCAGATGTGTGTAAAACTCTTCAGTTTGTGTCTCAGTAAGCGAATGGTTGTAAACATGTCTTAGGGTCAATAGTTGTATAGCATAACACCGCATCTGTGAAGGTTTTAAACCAGCAGCTCGAGCTCTACTGAATTCATCATCAAGTATAAGTGTGAAAACACAGCTAAACTTACTCGCTTGTACGATAGACTCCAGCCATTTCGTCCACTGTGAACCCTTTTCACTTCTCCTATCGAAGTAGCTTCACATCTATATCCATCAAACACGATAAAGCCTGTATCTTAAAATGCAACTGGACCCTAGGATCATGTGCTTTTTCCTCGTTTACACCAATAAACAATACAAAAAGTGACCTTTTCGGTCTTTTTCGCTTTGGTTTAGGTAAAAAAGCTTTAATTTCTATTTACCGTGCTTTAGAGTCAGCTTATAGAATAGAAACTTTGTTATCCTTCAAAAGTTTTCTCAACTTCGTTCCTCGGATGGACCGGATGGGGGTGACATGTTGACACTCATCGTAATAAGAGGATTGCCGTCGGGCGACAACAGCCCACCAAAATTAGTCAATGGAGTCGAAAATCAGAGGTAATGAGTAGTAATTTGAGGAACTTGAGCAAGGGCGTTCTGCTGAACGCGTCATAGAAACGCTTGGTAACACCGGATTTAGATTGGCAACATCTTGGTGATCATTTAGATATGGGGTGTTTTGGTCAGATATCAATATCCTTTGGACCAGAGGTGAAAAAGTGATTTTTTTATTTTCAAACAATCCCGCGGCCAAAAAGCTTGGTAACACCGGATTTAAGCTCCTTACACCTATACAAAACTTTTCCCCCTATAGTGTCTTAGTCAAATATCAATATCCTTTGGACCAGAGCGTGGGACATACTTTTGTACATTTATGGCCAATCCAGCCGTACAAATTTACGCGGTATGGTAAGTCATATTTCTTAAAAATTTTCATCTGAAATTGCGCAGAATTGCAGTACAGTAAAGTCTATACAGTATAATGGCCTTCTTTGTTTTCTATTGCATGATTTATACCGTATCATACAGTATACTGTATACCGTACGTAGAGTACGTTATCATGCCTGCGATAGTGCCTGCAGCAAGTTTTGTGTATTATTTAACTCTTCTTTTCTCAAGTTGCACACGCGCAGATATGCAGACACATATCGATAGATCTTAAACAGCAGTTTTATTTACTGATATGTACTGTATGATACATGATATTCATATCATACTGTAAAGATAAACTACATATATTGTCTGCGCGATGCTTTTGTACTCGGTCCTCTGATTTATACCTTATCTTTTTATCTCTCAGATCTTTATGCATAAAAAAATCTCAGGCTTTATCAATTTCTGATATCATTCCTATATTTACCTTTATTGTTTTCATTCAATTCAACGAACCTTGCTATTCTTTATTTTATGATACTGTACTGTTTGCGGTTCCAGTTTAAACGAGGAGCACGTTCTCCATTTTCATTTAAACCTTCATTTCAAAACAAATTTATTCTTAACTTCAATCGTTGCGTCCCAATAGAAAATCCAGAGCTCGAGAAGGATCACTCTGTGTCCCTCGTCTTGCCTGAGATCATAGATCCCCGTTTGGATCATCGTGCAACGCGTCAGTGTCTGTAGATCGAAGTAAGTTACCATTTGCATCAACTATACTAATCCAAGGGTAACGATCAAGATCGGGTGCATATTTTTGAACGAAGTCTGCGTTACAAGGATACATTGTATTGATATTCACAACAATAATATCATCTCTCAACACTTTCGCAACGTCGTCGTTATGTCACCAACCCCAGCATTTCATTCCAAAGTGAAGCATAATTTGCTTGTTGCTTTCAGCCTTACCAGGCGCAATTCTTTCAAGGGTCTTTTTAAGCTGGTATTCTGCAATCACTTCTTCATTGGGCCGTGATATCAATCTTCGAAGATTCGTGTTCTGCTTTTGTCGAGCAGATGACGCCATCGCACACAACCTTCCACGTGTTGGGTGAGATTCCAAATATAGGCATGGGGCCTGCTATATTTATAAAGACTGTATCTAAAATGCATAGAGCCCCTTTAGTACTATTATTTTGAAAAAAACTCCCTTGTCCATTCCTGCCTTCACTTCCAAGATCCAAACGGGTCACAACCATTAAGCAGTGTTTCACCTTGTATCATGGCGTTAGAATTAGCCGCGTTTATTTCGGACCTGAACCCTCTGAGCTTTTTGGATGCCCCAAGCATATCATTGGCTTCTTCTGTGGGACTTCCTCTTGATCAATTCAAACTGCTTGTCGGACTCTTGTCGGCTTTCCCGTTTTCACTAATTTTCAAATGTTTGCCTGCCTCTGCGAAACTGAAAGTATCTGTTTGTACTTCTTAAACTTGTACCGCCTCATTAGATTTGTGTAGCATGGCTATAGCTTTGCGGTTGGTTTCCTTCTGTGTTGGTACTGCTTTGGTTTCCAGACTTTGAATCTAGTTTGTACAGCTCTAGCTGTGTACCTCATGACCAGTATCTATGAACGGTCTTCTGTGATGCCATATGTAATCTATTTATTGATCGCCCTCCAGTTTATATGAAATGATCTATGCTGTTCAGATGGTATTTGCCTTCACGCTAGGGTACATGTCTTGTTGCCACATATGGAGGCAGTACACGAACTTCGGTGGCTATGAAATGGTGATATGAATAGTCTCTTTTATCTCTTTATGGCTTACTTGTGAACAACAGGACTTTACTGGGCCTCAAATGATGTTAACTTTGAAGCTCAGTGCGTTTGGGTTCAACATTTATGATGGTATGCGAGAAGGGGATTTATCACGAGATCAGGTTACAAGCATTTTTTTCGAATGCATCTACCTCCTGGTACTTATCTCTAAACTTTCACTTTGACATCAAGGAGCGATACAAGGTATCGGGTCTGCCCAGTCTTTTGGAATATTTTGGATTTGTTTTCTTTTTCCCATCCGTAATGGCAGGTAAGCCTTAAAGCATAGGCGAATGATAAACAACCATATGTATTTTGATGCTTGTCTCCTATAGGCCCTGCGTGTGAATTCCGTGATTATCGCGCATTTGTGGATAGCACCATGTTCAAAGATTTCCCGACTTCAGACAATACAAATAAGAGTGATGATCAAAAGGATGGCCCTTTCGCTTACCCCACAATAAGGGATACTGCTGTACCGATGCTGACAAAGGTACGTGCTTTTGAATTTGTGGTGCTGGATGGTGGCGAAGGATTGCGACCCTTCCCCTTTCCCCCTCCTTTCCTCCCATTATTTCACCCATCTTCCCCTGATTTTGTGATGTGTCAACTCTAGCTGGGCATTGTTGTCGTCAGTCTGGCCATGATGGAAGTTGGGAAGATGATTCCCACCTCTCATATGACGAGTGACGAGTTTAAGCAAGTATGAAGGCGGAACCTAGGATTTGGGGAGAGGGGGGCTAATTGCAGATTTAGCGGAGTCACTTATTGCTTTGAATTAAACTTACTTACCCTATTTTGCAGGGTCCCGTTTTGTATCGCTTAGGATATTCCAACATATCACTCCTGCTGATTCGCTTTAAGTATTACTTCGCTTGGTTTTTTGCGGAAGCTGCCTGCATTTTTGCTGGTAGAAATGAGTGTGAATTTCTTTTTTTCATTCTCTAATTATCTGGTATTGTGTGAACGGTGTAGGTATTGGATATAATGGGGTGGACTCGTCTGGTGCAACCAAGTGGAACCGGGTGTCCCCCTGTTACATCCTCGAGGTTGAATTTCCAACAAATATTCGCGGAGTAAGCCTTTACCCGTCATCTTTCTTCCGGAACAATTAGTATCGTGTTAAATTGACTAAGATTTCTGATCTCGGTATCGTTTTTCCCCCCGCAGTCGTTAAATAATTGGAACTTGCCCACTGCCCACTGGCTGAAACACTATGTCTACCTTCGTCTGCCGCCCAGTGTGTCTCGCGGCATGCGCACACACATAACTTTTTTTGCTTCCGCGCTTTGGCATGGGTTTTATCTCGGATACTACCTAACTTTTATTTCGGTCTGTACTGTCTTGTACTGTCTTATTTTACTTACCAGTGCTTTACAATATATATGTCCCATGAATTGTCATAACCCACTTCCTAATTTCCCAATAACACCATGTCACTAGGCTGCTGTTGCATTGGAGGCCGCACGAGGTTTGCGAGATGTGTTACGGCCTTTATTTGTCTCTCAGGAGTCAGGAAAGACCCCAATGTGGTGAGTTAAATCACTCACTCGTTGGTTGTGGTGTACCTGCTTATTTGATATTGGCTTACTGATTCTCCTCTATCATTGTCGTAGGTACAATATCATCGGCTTTCTAATGTCGGCTATGACCTTAAATTTTTGCGCGATTCCGTTTGTGGTTAGATTATCCCTATCCTCTCGAATCGCCTTTTTACCTTTGGGGTTGATTACTTACAAATATTT
>JACKZZ010017591.1_pt1 | contig 12255 bp, 6 predicted proteins | sample 8027871 | NCBI WGS metagenome assembly JACKZZ01 (sample SAMN15724774, study PRJNA655200) | protist metagenome | isolation source: fluorescence activated cell sorting (FACS) single amplified genomes of... | place: USA: West Boothbay Harbor, Gulf of Maine | collected 2000-07-19
TCATCATCTTCTTCGTTCGAGGGCACGTTTTACTTAACAACATTTTCATCACATTATCTGCACCTTTGCAAAATACTGTAATATCACCGGATGTCCCAGTTTTTCTACATAGAACCGAACTGCGTTTTCTTGCACTGCTAAATTTAAGTACTTCTAAAATATCCCATACCTCATTTTTCCCGTTAATGTTAACTGTTGCTGTTTTACGAGTGCGTTTGTTATAATAATAGCCCATATGTTTGGCGAAATATACAAATGCAACTTCATCTGGCGATGGCCCTGAATAAATCAATTTATCACTATTTTCCACTTCCTCTGGTACAACTTCATGATTTAATGCTAAATTTAAACAAAATTTCTTCGCCAATTGCGCATCGTCGGAATTGCCGTTACTCATTTTCTTCCTCAAGGTATCGCCTACGTCTAAGAAATTCACAAAATCCGTTTTTGGCCCACCTACGACAGGATCTTTAGGTACCTGCTTACCAGGATTTTCACGTTGGTAACGCCCAACGCCAATTTGTGTCAAACCTGCCCCATAGCTGTGGCCATTGATAGATGCTTTACGAAACTCCATAACGTTACAAGTTAATGTTCCAGTTTTATCAGAAAATACATGGCTGACCATACCTAATGATTCGTTCAACTCAGAAGTTCGAACACGCATTGGAGTGTCTGTTTCCTCGTAATACATATCAAGATCCATTTGTATTATAAGTTTTTGGAAGAATTTTACAAAATCAATTGTAACAAGCAACGATATAGGAATGAAAGTGGTAAAAATTAAAAAGTAATTGAAAAAATTCAACACCCATTCAATGAACCAACCTTTTTCTTCTCCATATATTGTGTTTTGCATAGAGGTCATGTATGCTTTGTCTTCAGGCGCTGGGCCAATCTTAAAATAATTACTGTCCGCGCTTTGGCGCATCACACTTCCAACAGTAGCAGATATCGCGCAAAAAGCCATGTCAATTAAGAACATCCTTCCAGTGTCACGACTGGTCCATCTTCCCATTGTACTTACTTTTTGTGGTGGTTGAATTGAGTTCATTTGAATTTTAGTATCTTTCCCAGTGTAAATAACAACGCCAAGGCACCATGCCACTTGACGAATTTGTACACCACGCAAAACGATGTTACTTCGATCAAGACTGATGTTTTCACCATTTCTCACATATGTACCTTGAAACTTCAACAAATTTTTGCTCGGGCCTTCTGCTTTTACCTCATCAGCTTTAATTCCTGCCGCAATTTGCTCTGGTGTTCCAGTGGCTACATCTGATGGCAATACTAATTCAGTATGAACTTCACGAATTTTTAAATCCGTCTCTCCATCTAAAGCTTTCGTATTTACAAATACAGCATTTGTTTGCGTATCAGCAGACGCAATCAAAACACAATCCGATGGTACAGCTTCTCTGTTCTTTATCTTTAAAATTGAGCCAACTTTGCATTCCGTAAATGTCACCAACTCAAATTTGTTTGTTTGGGAATTAAACTGTTCAACTTTCTGGCCATTCTCCTCTGCGTCTGCTTTATGCCGCAAGTAATCTTCATATCCAACTTTAAGCAGGGAAAGTATTAAAATGAAGCATAAAACTGGTGCTTGAGTGGATTTACCACCCGTAATACTAACAAGTTCCCATGTTTGCAGGAAACAGATCAATAAGAAGTAACAATTTGCAGCACGTTGAAATTGTTCAAAAAGGGCTTTAAATACAAAGTTGTACCACGTATATTTGGAACTAATAACTTCATTTGTTGGATATGCTGTTGCTTGTTCACTATTAACTTTAATCGCACGCCAAGCATTACCATCAGAAGATGCCATAGTTTCTCGCGTTGTAAGCTTGCTTTACTCAAATAGTTATTGGTGGAATATATAAATAACGCACCTTTTGCCTTTGCTTTTGTTTTTCTCTCTTAGTAATGGACTGCGTGTGATACAACGAATGTTAGGCACACATTGTTTGTATTTTTATTATACAGGACTATATAATAATAAATAATAACAACAACAATGGCCATTTATATTACTTCATCTTACTAGTTATTACGTAGTAATAATACGCCTCCTCTTAGATATCATAGATATATATTGTAATATATAATAATAATATATTATTATTAATGTAAATAATAGTTATAGTTAAATAATAAATAATTTCCATCCAAGAAGATCTCTTCGATGTTGCATTCCTGTCTCTTTGTTGTTACTGTTATTTTATTTTGTAATTGATGGTATTTTCTTCTTTTTTCTTAAAAAATAATAAAAAAATTAAAAAAAAAAATCCATTTAAAGTCTCTATTGTACACCATATTACCATCACTGGATAATGTTGATTATTGGATCCTGCCCAGCTGGCGGGCTGGGCCTGTGCCCCACACAATGTTTTTACTGGAAGATAATGCCAATATTTATTATGAAGCAAGAAGAAGCGGGAGGTGATATGAAAAGATAATACGGGAAGTAAAACAAATAACACAGTACAACATGTGGAAGATAGAACAAACTTTAACAAAGAGTTAGAGATGATATACGCCTGCTAGGCCTGCACAGTACACGTACAACCTTAATAAAAGGCGAGCAGCTGACCTGTGGACAGTAGTGGTAGTGGTATGATATACCGGTACAGTGGTATACTACAGTTTACTTATGTATTTATTTTAGTTCGTTGTGCATTTAAAAATTTAAGTTCGAAGAACCGTATACGTAGATGACACAACTTCTTATTAAGGTTTTTGGTTCTATCAAAAAAAAATTTGTATGTAGGATTCATTTTTAAAATATGATAATTCCAGAATTCCAATAATAAAATATACATTTTTGTTTTATTATTTGAAATTATTATATTCTTCATCATTTATTATTATATTATAAAAGAATATTCAATCTTATTATTATTACTTACTATTTTTGGCCAGGACTATCAGGATCATACATAAAAGTACCTTGTTTTTCGTACCAAATATACATATTATATATTAAAAATGAAGTTTAATCCATTCATAAATGGGTTAAGACATTTATTAAGTTTTACACCGCACACAGCCATTAGATCAGTCGTCTACTACAGACAGTCATACAAATAGCTAGCTCAAGGTGGCAAAATTTATTAGTTTGAAACGAGCGGCCTGGCCTGTGTTGTTTATAATATTCTCTACTAATTTTTCATTTATTTTTCAAGAATATCCATTTCCCTCTGAATTTTTAAATAATCAGAATATATACAATCTATTTCAACAGTTGATTTCGCTAATGGCGATATATCTACTGGTATGTCATCAATTGTAATTTTTACGTTGTCAATTTGTCTACCTATCACTTCAGCGGCATTTACTATGGAACCATCCTGCTTGATTGGAATGCCATTTTTTTTCCATTTCGAAGTACTCCATTTCATATCACGAAGTGATTTATGCGCACTACTTATCTCAGATAAACGTTCCGAAGCGCTAAAATATCTTTCATCAGTTACAATTCCAGCAATTCTACCAAGGTGTGTTAAACGAACATCAGCATTGTCTGCACGTAATTTTAAACGGTGTTCTGCTCGGGATGTAAACATACGATATGGCTCTTTCGCACCTTTTTGGACTAAATCATCAATTAACACTGCAGTCATAGCATCAGAACGTTTTAAAGTAAATGCTTCTTTGCCAATAGCACTCAATGCAGCATTTGCACCGGCGATAACCCCTTGCGCACCTGCTTCTTCGTAGCCTGTTGTTCCATTAATTTGTCCTGCTAAATATAGCCCGTTCACATGCTTTGCTTTTAATGAGTGGTCTAAACTCCTGGGATCAACAAAATCGTACTCAACTGAATATCCTGGGCGCAGCAATACGGCTTCTTCTAAACCTTTTATCGAATGCACAATTTCCGTTTGAAGGTCTTCAGGTAATGACATCGATATACCATTTGGGTAAATTATGGCTGCATCGGTCCCTACACTCGTCGATAAAAACTCTGGTTCTAACCATACAATATGACTCTGACGATCTTGAAAACGTATTATTTTTCTATCTAAACTTGGGCAATATCTTGGCCCAACACCATCCCCTTCGTTTGTATCGTAATTTGGTAGTAAATGCAAATTTTCTCTTATTAATTGATGTGTAGTTTCATTTGTTCTTGTTTGAAAACAATGCACCAATTCACGTGAATGTTTTTCATGTTCTTCTTGACGTTGCTGTATACTTTTGGACAAATGTTTAAATTTCGAATATTCGTTCAAAAATGATAAAAAATGAATATCTTCATCTTGCTCGCTAGGTTGCGCGATTAAATCATCAAATTTTATACTAGATTGCTTCAATCTTGGTGGTGTTCCAGTATTTAACCGCCCCAATTTAAATCCCAAATCATTAAATGTTTTTGCTAAAGCCGTTGTTGGTGCTTCAAAACCATCTTCCGTACTACGTCGAAAACGACCAGCTGGAAATTTCTTTGGCCCAATATGTACAATACCGCTTAAAAATGTACCAGTAGTAACTACTACATTATTGGTATTTATTTTCTGTCCACTAGATGTTATTACCCCAGTAATCATTTTTTGTGTATTATTATTTATTTTGTTTACATTACTATTCGGATTTACACTAATATCGTTTATATCAACTCGATCAGTTACTTCTAAATCCTCTACACCATCTTCATAAAACATTAAATTTGATCCAGTTTCCTTTAAACATTTTTGAAGTGCACTTCGATACAAATTACGATCGACTTGCAATCTAGGTCCTTGGACAGCGGGCCCTTTAGATCGGTTTAACAATCGAAAATGGATTGCCGCCTCATCAGCAGCTTTCCCCATTAAACCATCCAGGGCATCAATTTCTCGAACCAACGTCCCTTTTCCCACACCACCAATAGCTGGATTACAAGATAGTTCACCAACAGTATCCCATTTCTGGCTAATTAACAAGGTTTTTGCACCCGCTCTCGCGGCGGCAGCTGCAGCTTCGCTACCAGCGTGGCCACCGCCAATAACAACTACGTCTACAGCAGCAGGTAGTTTCTTTAAAAATTGCATATGATGAATTCTGTTTTGGTACTCACTTTAAAGCAAGCAACTCATACAAAACCTGCTCTCCAGTCACATGGTTTGTATATATTATTAAAAAAAATAAAATAAAAGCGCAAAACAGCTTCCTCATATATAGTACGACGGAGCCAGCCCAGCCAGCCTTGGGCCAGGTGAATACCATTGGAGGTATTCTAACTCGTACACGATACGCGCGGCGGCGTACCACCATGGATTTTTGGCTAGTGTGTGGTGTTGTGGTGGATGATTTAGATTATTATTTATATATTATTATTAATATATTATTGTACGTATTAGCAATAGTACAGTAGTAGTAGTAGTAGTAGTATAGTATTTATTATTATTATTTATTATTATTTTAATTTACCTGTTTGTTGTAGTAGTAGTATTATTATACGTATTATTATTATTATATTATTATTATTATATTATTATATTTTATAAATAACAGCTCTCATCTCGTTAGTAGTGGGTTGCCTCTCCGCCTACCATGTCCCCCGACTGTTTTTCAATCTTCAATAGAATTGATCAATTCCATCAACTAAGCAAACGATCTACGGCTAATGCAGTCGATAGAGTGTAAAATTTAATTTACTTATACCCTGCAATACATGGATAGTAATGCATATAGACGGCCAAACACAGCTGGTAGTAATAACTATGATGGGAATAATAGTAAATATATTGTTCATAATAAGTTTAAACATACAGCAGGTGGTAATAATAGACGGCCAAAAAGCGCTGGGATAATCAGGAAAACAATACCTTCTAAATTACAAACAAAAACAAAAATCAATCGTTTACAAACTATGCTGAATAAAAGTAGAAACAGTTTCTCCGGTGGAAGTGATATGGGAGGAATAAGAGTTCATAGTGGCAACAATAGTTATCAACAAGTACATGGTATTTCAGTTAATAGCAGAAACCACCGTGTTGCAAAATTACGGAAGGATATTAAGTTAGTTGAGCATTATGTATTGCATGGTAGAGGAAAGCACCCGGATAAGCTTTCCAAAGATGAACAAGATAGAAAATTTATAAATGAGCACAGTTATTTGTATGATAGGAATAGAATGCCCGAAACAAAGAGTGGCCAATCCCTAGCGATGGGTTCAGCGCAGTTTCTACATCCATACCATCAACAACAAAATATCAATAATATGGAAGATAAATTTTTATCTCCATGGGATGATACTGATAAAGATAAATTGGATGAAACTGGCATGGTTCATATACCAACATCGTCAGCGCAATGGCAAATAGGAGCTGCATCTCCTTCTCCGCGTTTATCTTCCTTTTCTGCCAAATACGAGGATGATCATTATCAACATGATATTGCTGATGCTGCTAAACGGGCTGCACTTGAAGCCAATGATGCAACTGCATTTAAACCAGAAATTGAACGTAAAAATAGCCAACGAAATATAAATAAAGAAAATTTTAAAGTTATGAAATCAAATATGCCAATTTCGAGCCCACCGATAGAATCTTTTTGTAGAGATGTAAAGAGTAAAGAATATTTGAAAAATGCTATTGCTGCTACTAATGAGCCACGTTACGCAAATGTAATGTACAAAAGTTGCACAAATGTAAAAAATACTGATAATAATAATCAGGATGGACAAGAAGAATCTATTACAACCTATTTAAGCGTCAAAAAGCTTCAAAATGAAGAGAGGCGGATGGTGACAGAATCAAAGTATCAATGGTCGAACAACAGATACCAAGATGGCGGTGGCATGTCTTTATCAGCAAGAAATAGAAAAGCACTTTCCGCATCAAGTAATGGTGCCAGACAAGCCACAAAGGAACCATCATATTCACCACCATATAGTCAAATTATAAGTATTGATACAAGACCCATTAAAAAAAATGAAAAACGACGAAACAGATACGGGACTGTAATTGCCCAACAATTACACCATAATAGACAAAATGGCGTTAAAAGTATGTCAATCGCAAAAAGCTGGAAAACACGACCGATGTCGGCTAGTTTGAGACGGCATAAACTAATCGGGGAAAAAGCAAGTAAAAAATTGCGAAGTAACGTAAATCCCAAATTTTCTATCATGTCAATCGATGGAAATAAGCGTGGTATATTTAATGTTACACAACGAGAACATAACAACAAAGAAGTGCATAATAGATTTCGTAGTAGAAGTAGACCAAAATCTGCATCGCGTGTGCGGAGACGTACCAAGCGTGCAAATACGGCAATCGGTGAAAACGTCGGTGGTCCAAATTTCCAACAAACATCAATGCGAAGTAGAAAAACACGTCCTCAAACTGCTGGTGGTAGAAGGTTGGCAGTCGGTACTCAACATGGTAAACAGCACTCTTTGAATTTATTTGTTGGTTCCTCGAAAAACAGCATATAAGATGATACCAATACAAAATGTGGTATGATATATCTCTTTTTTACTTATATAAAAATTAAAATGTAATTTTATAAAAGATGTTCACATTTCTCAGTATCACATAAAAGTGTTATTTTTAATGTTATGTTGAACTTCCGATAAATGTTTTATAAGATAAATAATATTTATATAAAGATAAAATATAAGTTTCTACCTTTTTTTAAAATATTAAGTACTGGTATTATCAATATATAATATATATGATATTTGACATACCAACACACTCTTTTCCGAGTTAGGTTAATGGCCCGAGTTCAGGAAAGATTTTAAATCATACACGATACGTAATATCCCTCTCTCTTTATTGTATATTCAGTCCATTAAATTTGGCATATTCTCTGATAATAAAGTTTGAAGCTCTGGTGCATTAGCCCCATCTACTTTTGCTATGATTTCATTTTCCTTCCATAATACAAAAGAAGGTTTTGAGGTTGCTTTTTCAGTATATGCTGCCAATTGTGTAATGCCAGAATCACTATGAACAGCAAGAAACTCGCATTTTTTATCACATTCATCAGTATTTAAAAATATTCTTTCAAATGTTGGTCTCATAACAGCACATGGCCCACACCATTTTTTATGGATGTCAATGACAACTAGCTTTTTACCCGCTTCATTTTGTATAAAGTCATCCCACTCCTCTTGACTCCCAATTGGTCGAATAAGTTCTGCTAATTTTTGTCTCATAGCAGCTGACATAGTGATGATAATAAAGATGAGAAATCTAACTTTATGTTTGTTTGATGATAATAGAAACTAGACAAATGCAATACAATGTGGTACGTGTACTATGAAGTCGGTATATGATATAATGTATATTATGCAATAAGTATGTTACCTACAGGTGATAAGATCAAATGTGGATGTACAATGTACATGTCAATAAGTTAATAATATAATATTCGTTCGTTCAGTTATTATTGATGTGCTTTTTGGCCTATATATTATTATACATACTACTACTATTATTTGAATATACCAAATAATAGGGCTGCACTTTGTTATACTTATAATAATGAGCTTCAGGAAGTATTGTAATAACAATGAGTACAACAGTTCTACAACCGTATTGTGGTATTATTATGAATTATAATGATCTACCACTGTGGTATACGATGATGGTAACGATAGTACTACTGTAGTTATCTTACACCAGTGGTATTGTATTACTGTACTATTATAATTTATATAAATACATCGATAAGCCGGTGCACATCCTTGGGTGCACATCCTTCTGGGTGGGTGGGTTCAACGACTGTTACATGCCGCCTGCCCAGCCTGCCCAGCCTGCTGCTCTGAATAGCATGCTAAGGCATGGCTGTACTGTAGTAGGCAGTATGGATCAATACCACATAACCATGGCCATATTTGAATTGAATATAGCTTCTGTATTCTGTAGTAACATATGTAGGATGGATGGTAGTCCAGTGTGTGTATACCATACTATCTATAGATAGAGTCTTTTTTAAACATTCTAAATTAATTTCTTAAAGAAACACTACACTACTGTTTGTATAATAATTTCAAAATAATATAATAATAGTGATGCATGCATGCAGTACAAAAAAATAAATATAAAAAATAATTAAAATAATAATAATAATTACTGTAAATAACTAACGCTTTTTTTCTTTCTTTTTTTTTTTATAAATTATTATTATTATTATTATATTATTATTTATTATTATTACGTTATTAGATTATATATTTATCATTACTATGTACAAGTACATTAAAGAGTATCTACATGGGCATACATTGACTACATCTAATATACACATGCTAATTTATTCATGTTAAAGGTGTGTTCAATTTCGATGTTATTACATTGCCACTGTTGACTTTATCCATCAATCAATTATTGATTGGTGAATATGGAGGCAACAAATGTATGTAATTTAATACATGCAATTGAACCAGTCAATACAGCATGTTTTGTGAGAAGATTATTGTATTTGATAGAGAAAAAAATTAATTCAGAGCAATGGAAAATATTGTCAAGCTCTGTTAGCTCCCCAGAGAAAAGGCAGGCGAGCAATTTACACTCGTATACCTTAGCTATCACGGGATTTGAAAATTATGTAAAAGACATTATTATGGTACATATTAATGAAGGTTTTGACTTTTCGGATCAGTTACAAGATGTTAATAGTCGTAGTCATCTTGAGGGGGAAAATGCCGCTATGAAATTATTTAATTTTTTCAAATCTGACATAAAATTAATTAAATCATTATGTGGCAAATTAGAAAAATTTCTTGAAGATACAAAATACGGAAGCGATACAAACGATACAATAATAGAAAATAAGAATGACGTGAGAAAAATAGATGATGACAACAATAATAATAAATGTGATAAGAACGACGATGAAATTGCTAATCAATGTTTAATTTTGGTCGATCGTTTAAACAGTATGTTTTCTTTAGCATGTGCTGCTTTGTCTCTATTTGAAATATTAAACATGAAAACTGAGTATGGAAAAATACAAGGTTTTGCTGGTGTTGCAGCCGCTCAATATATACGTATTGTATTACCATTGTTAGAAAGAGTTTTATTGCGAACACAGCATAAAAATTTCATGCGTTATTATATATTTGAAAAAAGAACAAAAGGTTTAAAACCAACTTCACCGTTGCGATCTGTTGTTTATCAATGTATTTTATCTGACGTACTTTTGACATCAATGAATTTTGTTTTATTTCCTAAAAAGATAAAACTGCATAAGACAGGAGTACGATGTATGCATTTGGCGCCAAGAAGTTTTCTCGATCCTAGTCGGTATGTCCTGTCTGGTGGAGATGATATGACAGTGAAAATAACGAAAATTAAACCAAATGGTGAGGCAGAATGTGTTGCAAATTTTGTTGATTTTCAAAGCATTGTTAGTTATTGTACATTTATACCACCAGCAAATAAACTCATTTTTGCTACCTCATTTGATTGTAATGCAAATATCTGGGATTCAAATAGCGGTCGGTTAATAGCACGTCTTACCGGGCACAATGACTCAATACTTGATGGTTCTGTGTCGAAAGATGGGAAATTAGCAGTAACTGCTTCAATGGATAGTGTCATACGATTATGGTGCTTGCAAACGTATAAATGTTTACGAATATATAAACAACATGCTCATAAAAAATGGATAAAGTGTGTTCAATTTAGTTTTCATGACAAGACGATCGACCAATTTTACAGTGCTGGTTTAGACAATAGAATGGTCATTGCAAAAGCAAAGGTACCAGAAATCATAAGCGCACAAAAAAAAAACGGCACATTTGAAGACAAACGAACGGTGGGAAAAATGAAAGTGAACGCATGGGTAAAATCAACTGGTAAAAGAAATATATATAACGTCAATGATAATATATCATTTAAATTTGATCCAAAAGCAGAGGATGAAAATTTAGTAATAAAACATTGGAAAGCGAGCACAGACTATATATTGAAAATGTGCACAGACAAAAATGGTAAAATGGTTGCTTTTGTTAGTAAAGATCACATGTTAAATGCATATGATGGTAAAAATAATGTATTAAAATTTCAAGAAAAAAATGTATCGCCAACATGGGCGTCATGCGTATGCATATCAAACGACGGTGAATATATTGCAACAGGTTCGAGTGATAATTATATTTGTATTTATCGAGCTGATTCAGGTACATGTTTACGCCAAATACGGGTGCATATGCAAGGGTTAAGTTCTATTATATTCATGCATGATGATAGTACCTTATTGGTAGGATGTACTAGTGGGTATGGTGTATTTGTAGACTTAATGTAAAACAAATTTTATTCGGTGTTGTGTAACTTACTACGATGCATAAAGTTGTTACAAACCACGCATAAATTTTTACCAAAAATAACTCTCTTTTATAACACTCTAAAATAAGCTTATTTATTTTTGAGTATTTTTAGTATATTAAGAACTTATAATATTATTAATAAAAATATAAAAAGTTAAAGCACCACGTTTAACTTACCAAATATAAATGTAGGACAACTTATATAAAATTTTATACTCGTAAAAGATATAACCAAATACATATACATGCATGCTCTGCGACATGTTCGTATTTTATATGCAACGTATAAGAATATGAGTATCTACACTTGCAGTTAAAAATGCTATTTTTTTTGCTGCTGTCGCTTCGGCGATGTTGATATTTCAACTAAACCACATTCGTCAATCCATTCATATTTATTACTTAACAATAAATTCCTAAACTGTTCCAAATGACTAGCAAAAGATTGTGCGATACTTGGGCCAAGTTCTCCTTCATCAGGATCCCAAGTGTATAATTCTCCATCTCCGCCTAATACTAAATATTCTCCATCGATATCTGCAGCAATTGGCAACATATTCTCGGGTGGTGAGTCATTTTCTAATATACGTAAAATTTCTTTTGTAGATATCATAGTATATTCATATAACGGGATTCCACCATCTTTATTTTCTAATAGTAGACTAAGAGCTTGAGGCATACCTTTCCCACCATCCATTTCCTTGATATATTTATCAGCAATTACTCCTAAAACTTCACTATCGCAGCCACTTATATCTTTCAAAGCTCCTGGACCTTTTTCCTCCATCCATGAAAATACATCTGTACAACATTGTTTCACTTCTTGTGGGTATCCTGAAATTGAGCCTTGACGTTGGTTTCCTGTTCCCACCAAAGGTTTTACCGATGGCTCTTGAACTTTGCCTTCAAATTTACTAGACATACTAATGTATGTTGTGTTTTTTATGTGTATGTAGTATAAGCTTTTATACGCTTATGTGGTT
>JACKZZ010023071.1_pt1 | contig 12255 bp, 9 predicted proteins | sample 8027871 | NCBI WGS metagenome assembly JACKZZ01 (sample SAMN15724774, study PRJNA655200) | protist metagenome | isolation source: fluorescence activated cell sorting (FACS) single amplified genomes of... | place: USA: West Boothbay Harbor, Gulf of Maine | collected 2000-07-19
TTCACGGAAGATCTTCGTGCATATAATTTTATGAAGAGAAACGCTTCAAAGATGACACCATTCTCGGGAGTCTTTGTTCCTCCTCAAAATATATATCCGATCAAGGGAAGATTTTTCTTGAAACAACAAGCTGATACGATGAAAGGTTACGTCGACAACATCAATGGTGCACAAATCAATGGATCAATTACCGTCACAAAGGAAGGAAAGTTGAATTTCGATGCTCGCGTACACTGGCCCAATCAGGATTACACAACCATAGGTGTGAAAAAGGCCTCGCAAGGGGATTGCGATCAAAATCGTTTGGGTCAATTCGATGGTGATCGCATGACATTCCCATTCTATCACAGTACGTACCAAGTGGGTACGGGAGATGGGTACTTGAACAGTAGTAATTCAACCAATGCACTTTGGCGTCTTCGATTTTCCTCCGACAAAGAAGCGGTACTTGGAAAAGCTGTAGAGAATTTGAGAAAGTTTCAAACATTTTACAAAAACATCAGTTTGAAAGATCTTGGTCAGGCATTTGGAATCGATGTAAAAAATGCCCAGAGTTTGGTGTATTGTGCAATCAAAGCAAATGTCATTCGAGCTTCAATTGATCAAATGTCATGTTTCGTGAATTTTGAGAAATCCAGTACGCAAAACGAAAAACGTTCGTTATTTACTGGCGTCCAAGACTTAGTTGGGTCGATAAAGACACCAATACGCTGTGAGCCGTAATGCGAGTTTTACGCACGACATAATATATCAAATAAATCTTAATTATTTTCAACTTTGTTGGTGTTTCATAGTAACTACGTGCACAGAGCCCCCACCAGATGGCATGCTACCATCACCAGCCTCCTCATAATCTTCCTCTTCTTCTTCTTCGTCGCCATCACCATCATCAAGACCCAAAGCCACATCGAACGGGTGTATCATGCTTCGCGACTTTGGTAATATCTCTTTTCCTGTTTCTTGTGAATCAGGTAACACGTCGTCATTATTATCATTCGATTTCGCCGAAGTTGTCGCCGTTCCACTTGTCGACGTTCCAATCGACATTATGCTCGGCCATTTAATACGTCCAGATTTACTTCGTCTCGTGGTCGTCGTTTTACTACTACTGTTTTCATCATCACCATCAGAAACGTCACCACTACTACTATTACGTTCTGATGATACCCTACGCAACATATGCGAGGGTAAAGGATGGTTTGTCGGAAGAAGAGCAAAGATACGACGATGAAGCTCACTTGCCGTACATCGAATCGTCGGATCTTGATGCCAGCCATCTTGAAGCAGTTTCTTCAAATCCTTGGGCCATTCGTCCGGTATGCGAGGTCGATTACCCTCCAACACGTATTCCATAATATCAAACACATCTTTATTCGGATAAAGGGGTTCCAAAGCTAAAATTTGCCAAATACAGATCGTTGCGCTGTACACATCAGCTGCTGGTCCGTAATTCGCTCTACCGTGCTTACCACGACATATTTCTGGAGCCATCCAACTCGGGGAACCTCTGATCGTTCTTGGTAAATCATCTTCGTCGTCGTTCACGCTGGGTCGTTTCAAAGTACAAAACTTTTCACATCTCGGCATGTGATGAAAGTAAAAATCTGTCAACAGCACAAATCCGAGTGCTGTGATGATCAACGCACCGAAACCCGCAAACGCGACTGATCGTGCAACAGCGACGGAGACGAAAATAATCGGAAAGAACACACCGGCACAAAAGCAACTCGCACTTAGCCATCCGGCATGCCGGCCGCACTTTCGAAAGCAAACAAAAGTTATTTGATGAAATCGATCACCCCACGTCTCGGATTTTTCCCATTCCATGTGTCGTCTCTCTCGTTGATTACTTTTTCTGCGACCAAGACGCAGAATGGACATGGTTCGTTTACTAGATTTTATCGTTTTACGTCTTTTTTTCTCGTTCCCACCCGTCGTAGTGGATTCTCCAAAATCTCCTAATCTCACACGATTGTTCTCTCCGAGTAATATATTTGCTGGTTTGATGTCTCGATGTAAGATCGGAGGAATTTGTTTGTGAAGATATTCTATAGATGCAGCAATCTCTACAGCCATCACGAGACGCTCGTTCCAATTCATTAGATCGCTCACGTCTTCATAATCATCCTCGTCCTCGCTTTCTGTGTTCATTAAGATGGGAATTTTGAAGTGCAAAAGTTTTGACGTAGTTTGAGAAACAAGTTCCGAGAGTTGTGAGGGAGCTTCTTTGGACACACTGCGTTTCTTCGTTGAGAACGAAGATATTTTACTCATCTTTTTGTTCTTCGAAAACGACGAGTCGTTCGAGGCTGCTCTGATCTTTGTGATGATCTTCTCCTCATTCTGCAATCTCGAGGACATGCTTTTCAAACTCGGACTTGTTCTTACAGGAGGTTCAGTGCTCTCTCGTCTTTCATTTTTCTTGCTTCGAATTTGTCCGAGTTCCATGTCTCCGCACAGTTTCGTACTGACATGATGATTGTGACGATTCTCCTCCTCCTCCTCCTCCTTCCCCTCCTCCTCCTCTTTGATCTTTATCGATGTTGGAGGTGACAGAATGGAGTCTTGTATTTTCAACGGAACGCTAGCATCATCATCATCGTTCTCGGTACGAATTTTCGTAGCAAGTCGAACTTGTTTAAGAAGAAGTTGTTTCAGGCTACCATTTTCATAGAGCGGCAACACGAGAACGATGTGAGGAGGCATAACGGAAAGTCCGTTAATCGTTGCAACGTTTGGATGTTTCAGAGGTAACATGAGTTCTGCCTCCTCTGCAAATTCATCCAAAAGTTTTGCAGTAATTTTTGACGGCGTGTACAACTTCACGGCAACGTCCTTGCCGCGCAGAGTACCTTGAAATACCTCTGCTGTGGCACCTTCTCCTATTTTGTCACCCATCTTAATATCCAAGTAATCAATCAAAAGATGGCGATTTCGATCCAAAAACAATTGAAGATCTTTGATCACACCCGATGGGAGCGCCATGAGACGCCCGGTTTGATCTTCGCGGCGCCAAAACATAGTTTCACGACGAAGACAATAGTAAAGCAAAGGTAAGCGAACGACGTTCCATCCGACGAGAAGACCTATAGCAGCCGTCCACGTTTTCTCACTGAGTTGAAGGCCTATCCAAGTCGATAGAAAAATCCAGTAAGGTGCTGCGTATACCAAAATATAGGGCTTGGCTCGAACGAGTTGTCGATTTAACCACGTTCTCCACACGAGATATATTAAAAATGTAATGACGTAGGCATAACCTAATGCGTATATCAGATCCACGAAAAATGTTGCCGAGTCTTGAGATGTTTCAAGTGGATTCAATGGTACCTGAAGAAGGGTAGTTTGAGGAAGATATGGAGTAAAGAAGGAGGAAAGTACGAAACAGGATATTTAAGAAAGAAATAGGGAAAAAAAAGTCACTCCCATTCCCCTTTTTGAACTCCACATCTCTAAACTCCATTCGGACGTACGGCAAGCCATATGAAAATGAAAACAGAGTACGGAAACGATATCGTGAACGCCTCCTTAAATGTTTCTCTGAATGCTCGTCGAGTGAACGACTTTTGAAGAAGCATAAGTAAAGGTGCAACTTGCTCAGTGCAGATAAATACGAGCAAAATCATAGCTCGGAGAGACGTGTTTTGAGTGCAGCAAACTCTTTCGTCCATGTTCTTGGTGTTTGCTGGATCTGTAATTATGTAAAGCACAATCAACGTTGCGTACATGATAATAAAGTACAAAAGATATGAGTCCATCATGGGCAACATGGTAAGATGACGATACTTTTCGTATTTTCTACCAAGCATTTGAAGAATGAAGAAGAAAAGTACAAATACAAGCGAGCCACCAAAACTGATAACGATCATGTACGCAACCTGATCTTCTTTTTCCAGAGAAGATTCGCAGTATGATACTACGCTCGTCTTGGGGTCTGCATAGCATATTGTGCAGTATTCTTTACACCATTTGACACGATTGAGTCTTTCCTCAATCGTCGTAGCGGTTCCTGTTCGAGATCCAGTCGCGTCGAGAATCTCAGATTCTAGAAATCTAGTACCGTTGCAAGAAAGTTCACGACCATAGTACTCCCATTCCTCAACAGTACTGTTTTATTTTTTGTTGTTGTTGTTTACATATTATGATTCATGTATTGATGATAGTGACAGGGAAGCGTAGACAAGAGAAATGTAAAGAAAAAAGAAACACCAAAAAATAAGACACCTTACCCGTTCATCAAACCGAAAGCCATGGCGTCGCAACAATTCATCGTGGAACTGCAGTATCCACAAATTCCCATTTCACTCCACTTCCACGAAGATATATCTTCAAAAATATCTACTGTTGGTGCTCTTGTTGTCTCGTTTGAAGCGATTGTAGTCGTATCTAAGGAACTTGTGGTCGTATTTGCGGAGCTGGTCGTCGTGTTGTTTGACGTGATCGTTGAAAGAAAGGAAAGTAGAAGAAGAACAAGGATTTTCTTTTTCATCTTGATATATCTTTTTGTTACTATTGAGAATAAACACTTATATATGTATATATGTATAGAAAAAAAAAATGATTTGTCTACGATCTTTTCGTGAAACTCATCGTATATAATAAGCTTTTTAAAGCTTCTCTCTCTGAAGGTGTGAGGGTTGGATTGTATACTTCCCCTTGCTTTCGGTTTCTTGGACCTCAGCGTTTCTCTCATCTGCATCATCCATCATCCATCATGCAAACAATCATCTCCTTCTGTACATTTGAAGGATACTTCACATTAATTCATACCACACACACACAAAAAAAAAATGAGTATGTAATCCAACTTCTTCAAGTCGGACTTTTCGAAGGAATTCGAAAATCTGCTAGTCTTGAACTGCGTTCAGACGAAAATATTTCTGAAACGGACGCTTTGCTACATTATTTAAGGGAGAGTTCCACATGTAGAAGAATCATGGACTCTGCTGTGGGTACATTCGTGAGAGTTAATTTTCATGGTTTGAACAATATTGTCAACAAAACTCTAGAGGGAAATGCATTGAAAAAGTGGAGACGTACGTTCGAAAAGTTTGAAAAGGATTCGACTTTGTCACCCGAAATTATATCAGACGAAGAGAAGGATATTCCCAAAGATTGGACGGATGATTCAGCAGAAGCGAATGATAAAGTAACAGAGGGATTTGAGAGTTTATGCAATAGTCACGAGCAGTTTGGAGATCTACGTCTCAAGTCATGGAGATTTTCGAGAGAGCAGATAACACGATACGTTTCCTTCAATAACAGTACGGACGAAACATGTCGCTGCATAATTGAACAAGACGAGAGTATTTGTGTACGCCTTAGATCATTGCTTACATTTATGAAGCTTTATTTTAATTCTAGAAATGAACATGAGGTCGTAGCTCTTCTTGAAGCGATGAAACGTAAATGTACAGCAACGTTTTGTGGAGGTGCGCTGCTTCGAAGCGTCGTGCGAAGAAGTATCAATTTTATCACCGTTCGTCCAAACACACCAACGAAATCAATGTCACAAAAGCGTTGTATACCAGGACCACGTCATCAAAGATTTATAAGAGATTATCTTCGTCTTACCTATCTGTATATCGTTCCTGCAAGAAATGCTCTCGAAGCAACGTCTATGCGAGGTGAAGAAGTACGTTTCGTTCGAGCGATGGTTTTTATTCTGTTTCTTGTTTTCGTCATTTCATACACACACACACACACACATACGTACTTACATTCTCCCCACTGGCTCTCACTTTCTGTCTTCAACAGGGAGATCTCGAGAACGCGTTTCAAGTATTGAGAGACGCAGAGGCTGTGTTACGAAAATCTTATGCTGTTGTTGTTCAAAATAATATGAAAGCAACAACAAACGTAGCAAGAATAAGAAAAAAAATTGTCGTAAAAGGAAAATACGCATTTGAAGTTGCAGACAGAGTTGCGAAGAAAGCTGCATCGAGGTTTAGTATGATGAGATGGCCATGGTGGATTGAAGAATCTGTGGACACAAAGGTTGCGGGAAAATATCTCGTACTTTGTGCATGTATAGGAGATAGTGGACAACTTCGTGAGCTTTTAAAATACTTTGAAAAAAAACATCCTGATCATTTGTCAAACGTACTCGAGCATGTGTGGTGCAGGAGTGATCGAGACGAGGATGACGAGTTGAGATCAAAACAAATTCGTCGTTCTCATCGACGTCGTCCTCGAATTGGACATACAGCGTTGACAGAAGCTGTGTTGTCTCGTAATTGTGAAATCGTGCGTTTGTTGATACAACATGGTGCAAATCTTAATGTTCAAGATTGTAACGGTCTCGACTTGAATCAAGTGTCTCGATTTGAGGATCCAGAACTTCGAAGACCTCACATCGAACAGATTACGTTGATGCTCGAAGCTGCGAGATGTGATCGTATGACGTCTGAAAAACAATCCTCACCCTCGAAACAGCTTTCCAGTGCTCTCTTGTTTGCTTCAGCTTATCGATCACGTACACCGAAATTATCACTTCGTTCATTTGACTTGATGAAATCTCCATCGAGAGTCGCAACCATTCAAGGTGTGTACATGTCACGTCTCTCGGAAGGAAAGTCAGCACATGTTTGTGTATTTGATGATGAGAGAAACTTAAAGATTGAAGAGGACACAAAAGAGAAAGAAAAAAAAAAGAAGAAGAAGAAGAATAGAGTAGAATTTCCAATCGAGATTCAAGAACATCTTCGTGATGAAGAAACTTCCGAACATGCTGAAAGAGCAATACGCCAAGTTTCAAAGCGTAAAAAACATTTGGAGAATGCGTACGATACAATTGAAAGACTCGAAATAATGCTCGCTCAACAAGCCTTGAGTTCACCTGATAAAGTGTTGACCTTATTAAAGTCACCATCTTCGATTACTACTAAGGAATCGAATGAGAGAAGCAGTACTATTAATAAGGAATCGAATGAGAGAAACAGTACTATTAACAAGGAATCGAATGAGAGAAGCAGCAGCAACCGCAGTGATAGTACTGGTAATGTTGATAAAAGAAACACCATCGTCTTGCTTTGTCTTGATCGTATTCGACGCAACAAACTTTTTGCTTCGGCGTTTCGACGATGGTCATCCCAAGTCATGATATTGAAGAAAAATAAGAGGAATGAAGAAGAAGAAAAAGAAGAGAATCAATGTGAAAACGAACCGAGTTCAGAGTTCTGGAAACAGAAATATAACGAAACAAACAAGAGACTTGATAAACTTCAACGAAAATTTGATAAAGTAATGCCCGTGTTGATTGCAGCTGCGGAAAGAGCAGCTGGTTGTAAAAAAAACAAAAGCGAAATTGTTGATAATAAGGAGAGTCATGATGAAAGTAAGAATTGCGTAATTATGTAAGAGCCCATTTATATATATGTATCACATACATACATATATAGCTAAGTGACTTCTAAGCCTTTGTTTACTTCTTCTTTTTAAAAAAAATTTTTAAGTACTAAATTATTTCAAGTAAACCAAAACAACAACAGCAACAAAACAAGAACTTTAAAGATCACCCAAGTTAAGCTCCGCACCGAAAGCCGTGTTGTTCTTCCCTCCAAGTTCGATTTCTCCCGAAAGTTTGAGAGAAGCAAAAGATCTCAACTTTTGCGAGTACGCCATTCCGAATTTCACGGAATCCTTGAGATTGCGTGCGTTAGCCTTCAATGCAGACGTAAGGGACGTTCCGTTCTTGTCAAGATCAAAGCATCCAGCAAGAGTTACGTCAAATGCAGCAGCATCAGCCTTTTCCCCAACAATTTGACTTCCGGCCATAACAGATACTTGAATGTCCGAAGCTGGTTTCACGTACGTGTTGAAAGAGTATTTTTTCGCATTGTTCATCTCGAAAGTCACTCTGTTAGCAGCATCCCAGTTGAAACCAAGAACACCAGAGAAACTCTTCAAAAAGTTTTTCTCACCCTGAGCGGCAGATGCCTTTCCACCAACCATGAAACTCTGATATGCTCCCATAACGTCCACGTCGAGAGATCTCGCGAGTACGTCGACTTTTCCGTTCAAGTTCACGAAATCCTGATTGTAGGATCCACTCACGAAAATAGAGTTAGCTCCCTTGTCCGTACGCTCAGCTCCTACGGAGACGTCGACACCAGGTGCAACTCCGGAGTATCCGACAACACCCTTGACATTTCCGTTAGAGTTGGTCTCGAAAGAACTCAAACCAAGTCCGCAGCACTTCTTGAACTTGAGAGACAAGGAAGTCAGGACAGATCCAGCATGTTTGATTTCTTGGGATGTCTCAACTTTGGTACCATCAGCAGCATTATTCTTGACGGTGAATTTGTAGCTCTCCGTGGTTCCGAGGCTCACATCTGTTTTGTTTGTTCGTTTTTGACGATTTGTTATTATAATTCAAGCGACGAGAGGATTCGATTCGGCAAAAGAAACAAAAAATAGAAGAAGTAAAAAGCTTACCTTTGGCGGCCTTGTTATGATCTTTGTACTTGTTGGGCATGTTTGTTTTATTATTTTCGATAAATGAATGGTGTAATCTTTCTGATGTGTTAAAGTGTGTGTGAAAATGGAAGGGTGAGAAGTGGTCATGTGAGTGAAAGATTCGAACTGCGTTCGGTTCTCGAGAGACCAAGAAATCGTATTGAAACTTTATTTTTTGAGGAAAACTTCGTTGATTGAATATATGATTATGTTTTTCAATATATATTAAGAGGGGGTAGATGATGTCATATGGGAACAAATCAAAGAGTGAGAGTGTAAGAGATCTCCCAGAACAACATACCGTTGGATTTTTTTTTTTGAATTTAGGGGAACTTTATATAATAGTATATGCTACCCATCCCTCTCTCTTTTTGTGGTGAATCCCTCAAAGAAAGGATTGTATACTATTTTTTCTTTTTTTGTGACGCGGCTCAGCGCTGACGCAGCACCGAGAGGAAAATTTAACGGGTGATGTCATCAGAACCAAGACTGAACATCTCAAGATGTTCACTCATGACAAATCAAAAAGATATGAAAAGGAATGGAAACATTGGATACTTTCATCATGCCATTTCAAAGAATCCCTCATGTCTTTCCTGGAACGACTATAGAGAGAAGGTTCGACATCTTCAATCGAATCCGCACACAGGTTATTTCACATTTTTGGAACACAAGAGAAACATCAAGTACAGATCCATGAGATTCAAAAATTCGACAACGACAAATATGAGGATGAGTAGAAGAAGTAGAAAACGTGAACATTTTTCCTCCTTGAATTGGTTCGTCGCGGCGTACGAGCAAAAAATATATACCAAATTATCCGAATCGAATATTCCTGATGAGTCGAACGTCGTCTTGGTTACTTGTCCAAGGACAAAGAAAGTATTTGCTTTGAAAGTGACAAGAAAAACAAGATTTAAAAGAGAACGTGAGGTCGAGATTCATTCAAAGATTGGAATTCATCCGAATATTCTTCGTCTCTTGGACTCCTTCGAGACGTTCGATAGATGCTATCTGTTATTTAATGCGCAGTCCGGTGATTTGAGATCTTTGATGTTTCGTAAGCGTAGATTTAAAGAAATCGAAACGGTTAGAGTTATGCTTCAACTCTTGAGGGCTTTGAATTACGTTCACACGAATCACAGTATCGTGCATGGAGATGTCAAGCCTGAGAATATTTTAATTCGAGGAGGAGAAACCGAATTGAACGTGCTGCTTTGCGATTTCGGTAACGCGTTTCAACATGGCGAAGGATCGTTTCGAAGCAGATCCTTATCATCTTCATCATGTGAATCTATAGAATCCACTTCGTTTTTCATGTGCGAGGGTTCCTACGAATACGCTGCACCTGAAGTAATGCTTGGTTTGAAAAACTTATCTCGTGATTTTCCAATTGATCTTTGGTCTGTAGGAATATGTGCATATGAAATGATTGCAGGGTTCGAACCTTTTTATCCATACTCAACAGCAATCAAAGAAGATCCTGTCTTTCCACCTCACTATTGGAGTGAAACGAGTACTCAGTGTCAACATTTTGTACAGAATCTTTTGTCACGTGATCCAAAAAAGAGGGCAACGACACGTGAAGCACTTCAAAGTTTGTGGTTGAAGGAGCACACACGTATTTTTTAATCGATGATAATGTCGAGTCGAGTCGGTAGTCGAGGTCGGTATTGCGTGTATATATTTATTTATTTTAGGGATAATAAATGTTAGGGATACTACTAATACGTACGATCATATTATCATGTTATCATGTTATGATGTTATCAGTATATCATCATATATCATATATATATATATATATATATATATATCATTTTCATTTTTTTCATCAAATTTTTTTTTCATCTATTTTTTTTTTCATCCACACAATCATCACTTTTGACAGTAGGAATTAGATATTATGAATAATGTAATGACTTGGAATTTGTTTTCGGAGTTTGTTTTCGACTTTGACTTCAACTTTGTCTTCGACTTCGACTTCAACTTCGACTTCGACGTTTTTTTTGGAAAACAAAAACAGGACAAAGAAAACCAAAACGAAGGATGAAAAACTTTCAACATAAAACTACATATGCGCATGACTGATCAAACGATAAGCTAGAAATATGAAGGTTTTCTTTGTCATTTTCTATCACGTCAATTTCACGTCAATTTCTTCGTCACGATTCAAATTCTAACTGAGTCATTAATATTCTAACTAAATCATTAAAATTCTAACTTCAACTTCACATACTTTGATTTTCGGGGATGAGAAATTGGGGGCGAAGAGATTGTGACGAAGAAATTTTCTTTTGATTAAGGATTGCCTTTAAAACCTTTATATTTCTAGCTTTTCGTATTTCTAGCTTTTTGCTTGATTTGTCACCGTAGTTTTTTTGGCGGTTTTCTTTGATGCGCGAAGTCGAAGTCGAAGACAAAGTCGCCGAAGTTGAAGTCGAAGTCGAAGCCGAAGTCGAAGCCATAACGTAACATTATTCAGAATGTCTTACGACTACTTTTTGCGTGACTTTTTCTTGCAGGACCGATATACAGATAGGTCAGAAGAAGATAATCTCTTATAAATCTTCGATGACGTGGTCCTGTGTGATTGTTGTATACCACCTCCTGTGTGATTGTATCCACCTCCTGTGTGATTGTATATTATTTATTTCATATTATTTCTCATATTATTTCTATCTCTTCTTCTTCACTTACCACCTTACCTTGCCAACTAACTAACAAACAAAGTCACTTCCTTTTTTTTTTTTTACTACCAATCTGTTACACTTCCAAATCTCGAGAGTTTTTCATCCTCCTGGGCAAGATTTTTACGAATTGTTTTGCGCATGTAAAAAATCGTACAATCCCTGTTGGTGCAAAGAACGTCGTCATGAAGTGAGCCTTGACATCGCTGACATTGCGTCCAAAGTCTGGAAAATTTCTCCTCTAAATTTTGAACCTTTCGTAGTTGGGTGGAGTAAATACTGGCCTCCTTTGGTTTGCAGTACTTGCAGAGTACATCGTTGCTGCCGTTCGGAATCGGAGATCGACATCCTAGGCATTGTAATTTTTTCTTTGCGAACATCATGATTCCACCCTTTCGCGCTTTCGGTGTGGGTTTTGATACTCGAAGTGTATGTGCACCATGCAAAATTTCAGACGCGTTGTTCGTAATCGGTTCCATGATTCGCATCAGCGGTTTCTTGAGCTGATTGTCCAAATAATACTGCGTATCGATTGGCAGATTGTTTTCAAGTACGTATATAGGATCTTCTGATTTGTTATAAAGTGGTGTGCCTTTCGCTGCTTTGATGATTACGTAAGGTACGCGATCACCCATGACAGGTGCTGTTCCAGCATCTCGTTGTTTCATTCGTTTCGCGAGTTCCACATGTGCTTGTTTTGCCTTGTAATCTGCCGATTCAGAAGTCTTACTCATGGATTTCGTGATTACGAGAAGAGAGATGTCGATCTTGTTCTGCAAAAGATCGGTAATCGTTTGCTTGACATATTGAATTGCATCTCTTGTGCTTCTTTTGATCAAAATCTTGTGAAGCACGGTCTCCATGACACGTCTCACGAGCATGCAGTTATCTCGACGTACGGTCTCCAAACCTTTCGTATCGAGTTTGTCCCATTTGTTTGGATTTGTCCAATACAATCCTGCATATCGTTTCTTGTTCATCAAGAGATAAGGATAGTAGATCTTCTCGAATTCGAGTTTCACAGGTTTGACGAAAAGTTTCGTAATCTCTACTGCAGCCTTCATACCTAGTTCCATCGTTTCTGCCATGTCTTCCATTCCAAACTTGATCA
>JACKZZ010019286.1_pt1 | contig 12252 bp, 15 predicted proteins | sample 8027871 | NCBI WGS metagenome assembly JACKZZ01 (sample SAMN15724774, study PRJNA655200) | protist metagenome | isolation source: fluorescence activated cell sorting (FACS) single amplified genomes of... | place: USA: West Boothbay Harbor, Gulf of Maine | collected 2000-07-19
ACACACGCGCCTTTTCGATACGCGATATTTCTTTCTGTATCTGGTTTTCATTGCTAATGTAAAGCTCCACGCGAGCAGCGTCAGTTTTCTTAATGATTCATGAATCCACAGAAATGCTTGAAAGGAAACGTGCTTCCCTAAAATGCCTTCAGGTACACCTTTCACTACGAAGCCACTTCGGACCCTGAAGCCCTGATACAGTCCATCAAGGATGTAGGAATGCTTGCCGGAATTTCGATCAAACCCGGGACAGAACTGACAGACGACGTTCTTGAATTAGCTAAGCAGTGTGACCTGATTCTTATAATGACTGTCGAGCCTGGCTTCGGGGGCCAGAAGTTCATGCAAACGATGATGCCGAAGGTGAAAAGGTGTCGAGAGGTGCTAGGTCCAGACTTCAATGTGCAAGTGGACGGTGGACTTTCGGTTGATACGATCAGGTCCGCAGCTGAGGCGGGCGCCAACTGCATCGTCGCTGGGAGTGCAGTATTCAAGAGAGACCCCCCACCGAAGGAGACAATTCAGTCGCTGAGGAACGCAGTACGGGAGCTCGGTCATGGAATCAAGGACCAGGACGAGAGTTGTGCCTCTTCCAAGAAGCAGCGAAGCGAGTGACATGCCAGATGTCGTCTTCTAAGCGGTTTCGAACTTCCACAGTAACATAGCACCATTCGCACAAGGAATCGTGCATTCGTCCATGCAGTATGTTCATTCTCTGTACTGAAGTTGGAGAAATAACTTTATTGCCGTTGTTCGAGACCCTGACGCGCTGGAATTGTCAAGCACGTGTTTCGCGAATCGTCACGAGTTAATTGTGCACTATGGTGGTTAGAGAGTGGCATTCGTTGAACGCGTAGGACCGTCCAGCTTTGATGTGACTGAACATTAGGCGCAAAATCGTCTAATCTGATGGTAGGAAGTGAACCCTATGCTGGAGATGTAGACGGGTTTGCTAAGGAGAAAGCGGCAGAGGGTGAAAGCCCCGGGAAGCCTGGTCTGCCTGCCGCGCTCGGTGCCGTTGGGGCCGCGCTTAACGTTGGTGCTGCTTGTGTGGCCTCCAAAGCGGATGACGCCACGGACGCATCAGAAGAACAACGATGCGGCTTCGTGAAGGACGATGACTGCCCTGGTGGAGATAATGGCAGTGGAGGGGCTGTGTCATGCTCAGTGCAAGAGAGTAATGCAAATGACATAACTAGCTGCGAATATCAGGAAGCATCTGGAGGCAGTTGCAGTGCGGCCGGAAACATAGGGAGCATAAACATAGAACCGGGGGTTGCTGGCTCGGTATCAGCCCCAGCAGTCCCAGGCCCCGAGACGCCGGCGACATCCAGTTCTGCGGTCGTGCCCTCCGATCGCGGTCTTAAGGGTGACACTGAGGGGGACCTCGGACCTGATGTTCGCACTGGTGAGCTATCTGACGTCCCCAACACATTGGGAAGACCAGGTGATCCAGCTTTGGAGCGGCCTTCGGATGCGGCGGATACGGTGGACGGTCCAGTGGACCGGGAGGAAGTGGCTGCTAACACTATCTCCGTTCCATGGAGGTTTCTTGTTCCACAACCGGCAGCCGGACCCATAGTTGGAAAACTCGGTGACAATCTGAAGAAGCTTGTCAAGCAAATAGGGGTACTATTGCCGGCGGTCTGCTATTTTCTCTGGTGTGACTAGCCTTTTTTTGGGCCTCGTCTCGCTAGTAGGTTTCTACTGGCAAAAAAAGTGACTGCCTGAAAATTTGGACCGAGCAACTTATTATGACCTATGTGCAGTGCATAAAACGATTATTTTGCCCCTAGGATTTGACAGCGCGACTGGATGTGACTCGCGATGGGGAACTGCAAAACCTGGAGGACAAGATGGTGATTGTCCGGGCATCTTCGGCGGAAAAGAAACTCGAAATGGCCCGCTACGTCCTGTCGAAGGTCAAGACATCGCTGAATCTCAAGAACAATCAGCCGGTCGGCTTCTGTCTCTGCATACCCCAGTCCGCAATCGCCCCCATAATAGGGGCGAAGGGTGAGAAAATCCGAGACATAATCGAGACGAGTGGTGTGGACAAGATAGACATACCGAAGTCGGCGAGTTTTGGGTCCGACTTCGTCATACGCATTTTGGGCGACGTGGAGCCCACGCTGGTGGCCACCAAAATGGTTTATCAGGTAATTCAAATCATCGGGTTAACGAACGGTTTGCATTTGATCTCGCTACGAGTAATTCCATACACCTTTTGCTATCTCGTAGGTCGTGCAGGACATTGCGAATCGAAGTCGATTGTCTGAGCGAGATTTCATTGTGAAACCGCCAGTGAAGACGGGGAGTCTGGACGAAATACCGAATTTTCTGGGCGTTAAGTTGTCTCCCATGCAGATTACGGCTTCAATCAAGATCGTCGTAAACAAAGCTGAAGCCTCATGGACGATTGGAAGACAAGGTAATGATAATGCGACGTAAAATTGGAATTCAGAGCCGTTCGATACTGAGACACCGTGCATAATGAAACATTAACGAAAAATAGGCAACGTGATCAGCGAGCTGCGCAAGAACTCTGGCGCCACCTTCGACCTGTATGACTTAACTGACAGGGAACGGATAGTCGAGGTGGGTGGTCTGTATCAATTCAAGCTAACGGGTGTCGAGCTGCTCCTGAAATCCTTAGAAACGTGCGCAGGGCGGTCAGGCTCCGTGACTATCTTGGTACCTGCAGATCGTATTGGCCAGATCATCGGGAAGAGCGGAGTGGTCGTCCAAGATGTGTCGAAAACATCGGGAGCGAAGGTGGAAATCGACAAGACGCCTTTCTCAATTCAAAGTGCCGACCCGAGCAATCCCAACAACAACACGGAAGGAGCCGACGACTATCGGAAGGTATTGATAACAACGCAACCTCACGCCAAACTGTTTTACCAGGTCACGCTTTTTATATCTCCCAGGTCACGCTACGGGGCAACTACGACCAGATGCGCATCGCGAGTCAGATGATTTGTCAGAAACTCGAAGAGGCCAATACCGACAGGCGCGGTCTTATTGGCGCCAATCTGGACCCTGAGCAGCCGAACAACATACGCGTTCTACTGCTGCGGGAGGAAGTCGGGTGGGTAATAGGGAAGGTATTACTTCTACGCCGGAGTGCCTTTCTGGGACTCAATTTCATGCGAATAGGGAATGAATCATCCACTCTTTTGCAATTTTGCATAAACTCAATAAAACAGGGTGGCAAGGTGATGAAAGACATTCGGAAATCGTCTGGAGCCAGCACGTGGATCAAGGAGGGCGAGGAGGCGTACGTTGGTTTCGACTCGGAGACCGAGCGGGTGACTGAAATCCAAGGCCGGCTCGAGGCCACACTTTCGTGCCTCGAGCTGATGCTGCGAGTGGTGGAGAAATTCCAGCACAAGCAGGAGTACGTGGTGCTTCTCTGTCCTGCATATCTCGCATCACGGCTTAACGTGGAGCGCATATCCAACATGAGCAAAGTGGACGTGAGCATCAGCGCGGAGAGCTACGGGGACTACAAGACCGTGAAAATCGAGGGGCACGACGAGCAAGCGCGCCGCGCCGCTACACTTGTGGCCCTAAAGCTGGCGGAGTTCGGTATCCCGCCGACGCGCGATCAGAATCTGCCCCAGCGAAACATCAGGCTTTACAGCTCGTGACCCCGTTACGACGCAGTACGGAAGTGCCGTACGCGTAACGTCGCGCTCAACGCGGCGGAATCGGCATCCATAAAATTTGACTGGGATACTGGGGGATTCTCGATGGGCGCTGGTCGATTTCGCTCTGATCGACAGATGATTTTGTACGCCAATGTCCCGCGAGACATAGGTATCGTTTATGATAGAGTCGTGGCGCTTTTAAGCGCAGACAGGCTTTGAGCTGAATTCGTTAAAACTGCACAGCACGTCATCGCCACAGAACTTTAGACTACTAACATTTCGCCTCTAGACAGCGTCAACATCAATAAAACCACCAATCATTATGACAGTGTTGTTATATTGGAAATCTGAGAAATCCAAGATAAAGTCAAACCCGTAGCGTTGTGGAGTAGTAATGTGTTCAGATAATTGGGATTTGCTTTTGTGGGCGGCGGCAAAGCACTTTTCACGGAATTCCTTTGAATTCAACATGCCAATCAGACAGCGTCCAGCAAAAGACCTCGTTCTTATTCTAAAGTGATCCCCATTCTAAGGGCAGCGTAAGCACTCAATCCGTCATTGGGAGCAATCCGCTTCTGAACCAACTTCATACTGCGCAGAATGGCCACCTCCTCGGTCGCGGCGCCTTCTCTGCCGCAGGCGACCCTGCAGCTGGGCGAGTATATCGCGACGTTTGAAGCCGCCACTGAAGGCCAACTGGACAAACTCTGCGACTTTGTCGCAGATACGGTGGTTGACGCTTGCTTGCGACAGGATCCACTCGCGAAGGTTTCCGTCCAGTGCTGCATAAAGTCCCGTATGGTGATGCTGTTCGGGGAGATCGCGATCAAGGGGACCCTGGATTACGACACCATTATTCGAGGAATTTTGAAGAACGTGGGCTACGATTCGGAAGAACGGACTGGTCTGGACTACCGAAACATCAACGTCATAATCGCAGTCAGCGAAGCCAGCCCGGATCTCGCGTCGGCATTGAGCGCGGCCAGCACATCCGCGGGAATGGCCAGTACCACTCCCATTACAGGCCACGGAGAATACGGCTCGGGAACGGGGTATGCGACCGACGAGTCTCTCAGTCTTGATCTTTCCGGAAGCGCGCTCCAGCTCCAGGGCGACGGAGCTTGGACGAAGTACTGCACGGCCGAGAAAGTCCGCTCCGGTTTCATGCCGGTCGGACACACGCTGGCTGTGGCCCTGGCCAGAAGACTATCGGTTTGTCGACTGAATCAGATCGTGCCGTGGTTGAACCCGAACGGAAAGGTGCAGGTCAGTCTGAAGTACGAGAAGGGGAGCGATGGAAGTTTGAAGCCGCTCAGCATCCACAGATTGTGCGTGCATGCGACGGGGCACGATCAAGGAGTGAGTCTGAAGCAGATGCAGGAAGACCTGCGACGAGCAGTATATAACGTTCTTTCCTATGGGCGTACTAGTGAATTTGATTCATCGCAGTTCGTCGCAGATGCTGAATCACGAATCATTTCCAGGTTGTGGATGTGGTGCTCGGGACAAGTACCAGTGAGTCCGCAGAAGCGTCAGCGGGCAGTGGGGCCGCGGATAAGGGTAGAAAAGATATGAGGTTCTTCGAATTCTGCAAAATCATTCATAAGAATTAGAATACGATTTGCAAGATTTGATCTTGTCCCCTTTCAGCGTCCTCCACACCAATAGTCCCGACAGCGTTTACCAAATTGTATGCGAAGGAAACGTTGGTGCACGTTAATTATACGACGCATAAGAGTAATCGGACTTTCGTTGGCTCGAATTCCGACGAATATCAAGGCTCGGGTTGCAGTGGGCAGAAGGGGAGTATATTTTACGATCGACATCTTGATTGCTTCACTGATACTCCACTCGCAGCGAAGAGATGGGATGCGTATTACTATTTCGCAACTTCTTTCAGATATCGACTTCTACGGTGCCGACTTTTCGAGTCCAATGCGTGTCTGTGGTCGTGACGGCGGGAAGTTGGAGAGAGTGTCAACCCTTGCTGCACGATGGGTTGCGAAGAGTCTTGTCGCGAGCCAGCTCTGCAAGCGATGTCACGTCTCAATATCATACGCGTCCTCTTTCGCCGAGCCGGTTCACGTGAACGTCGAATCGTACGGCAGCAGTAAGAGCAGCAACGAGAAGCTCAGACAGCTGGTGCTGTCAAACTTCGACCTCAGAATAGGTAGTGTTGGGAAGGAGTTGGATCTGAGCGGTCAAGAGTTCGCTCTGTCAGCTTTGTACGGATACTTCGGGGGGTTCGAAACCGATGGAAGCTGGGAGAAACCCAGGACTTTGACGCCGTAGGCGCAGTCCTGACGTTGCAGAACGCCGGTGGCGCAGTTCGGAGTGCGGACTTCGTCATCTTGGGAAATTTGTTCTCCGTCAAGAAACCTGTCTGTATTCAATGATCTATACGTGATCGATTTGATCCAGCTGGGTTTCGATTTAATCCAGCTGGGTTTCGATTTAATCCAGTTGCGTGCGAATTTGAACTTACTGAGATGAGTTTGTTCTGCTGGTTAGACTGAGTGATTTCCGTGTTGCCGGCTGGCTATGGGATTGACGTTCACTTTCTTCCCAAGGAAGTTTATGAGTGACTGCAGTCTGAGGGTGTGACAGGTGTGTGGTTACTGATGCTGTGTGGAGCACGCGACTCGCAGGAGTTGTTGTTGTGGGAGCACGAAAGGCGTCACCTGCGCCTCCAAGGGCTGACCTAGGAGTGAGAATACACCAGAGTGAGTAGACACCTGCACAAGGTCGAAGTGCGATGCGCTCTTCCGGAGTCACACTGTGGACACTTGAGATTGGAACACGAGGGGTGTCTTTCTCGAGGACGTATTTTCTGCTGCAATTGATTGCTTTCAAATTCAATTGAAACTGACGATATGCTTTGGAGTAGTGACAACAATTTCGGCCGAAAAGGGTTTCGGGTTGTCGGTGGATACCATACTAAATATATTTTGTATTTGTATACATAGTCGCAATGGCATCTCCGGCGCAAATTGCAACCAATGGCGCGGGGAAACCGTTCGATATTAAGAGTTTCGGAATCGGAATCAAAGCACCCGTACTGAAAACACCGACTAGTTTCGTCAGCGGTAATCCGATGGTCTCGCCTGCCGCCTTTCCGAAGTTGCAGGTATAATCAGGAGGATCGATACTTGTAGATTCCGTGTCTCAGGACAGATCATTTTGCATACTGGATGTCATATGTCTTGCGAAATGAGAGACAATCCCAATGCTCTCTCTGTTCAGGTTAAAGGTATTCAGCGTGTAAGCCTCCCCGCATTTCAAAACCCGCAATTGGAGGGTTCAGCTTGCGTCTCTTCCTCGACTCTGAAATTCCAAGCGCCGTCGCTTCGTCTCAGCACTCCACAGCTAAAAACTCAAGTCCCTCAAGGCAGTCTTCTGAACACTCGCATCCTGAGTCGCGGTACTAGCAACGGCGGTGTAACAGTTCTGAAAGAGGGCGAGGATCACGACATCGTGAGGATTGGTACTGACGACCACGATATACTTGCGCGAATACGTTCCTCTTTCTTCACACTATGTCGGCACTAACATTAATCAACGGCTGCTGTCATTATCGTTAATCATACGATGCGTTCTTCTTAATCCAACGATTATCGATATAGGTGAATTCGTCGCGCATCGTCCAAAGCATGGCACAGTCAAAGCCGTTTCGGCGAAAGAGCACGAGCAACCGGACGACGGGGAGCTTACGCCGCACAGGCATGCGGAGGCCGTTCAGGAAGACACACATCAGGAGGTCGCGCACCCACCTCACGACCCGGCTGGCGTTCGGATCGTCAGTGAGGCGGAAGAGCCTTTGGTAGTCATGAAGAAGTAATTGCAGCAGGCTTGCAGGTCATGGAGGGAGTGACGACCCCTTTTCACTCCGGAGTTAAGCTAAGCTGAGCAGGTTTGCAGAAGAGCGTTGTGAGAGGCGTGCAGTGGGAGGTTTGTAGGATGAAGTACGGTTCTAGAAGGGGTGTCATTTGGTTTCAGGCAGTGAAATGATGCCATCGACAACCCATGAAATTGAAGTGAAGTTTCGCACGAGCCGCGCGCGGTGCGCATCGGCAAAACTCGAAGCATTTTTTGCAGTACAGAGTGGAGTAGATGCCATTATTGAATTCCAAAAGGAAAATGCCCAGATCGTTGTTAAATGCTAAGTCACGTGGTGCTATTGCATCGTGAAATGAGAACTTGAGAATCTCGACATCGTCTCGTACTGAATAGGTAGCATCAGAGACCGTAGATTTTGGACGTTGCAGTGGACAACTTGGAATAGTCCGCATACATATCAGGATTACACGTTTCTTTCAACGAATGAACAGCCTGTCTTAGGACTATGTGAAGGGACGTTCTCAGTGTAATCGCACTCCTATTTTGCAGCTTGCAAGTTGTTGCTAAATTAGTCGGTTCCCTGGTTTTATGTACCTCTGTTCGTTTTTGGTTCGTTTGCTCAGCTAACGGTTCTCACATTGGGAAGAATGACCGTGTTAGGATGCGGTTGTGATGGCGACGGTGGCAATGCACGCTTACTGAGCTCTCTAGAACATACCGAATATTTGCCAGCCCGGTTCTGCAAAAAGATACATCTCGGAGAGAGTATTGAGTTGTAAAAGGCGCCATCTCGGTTCGTGATGCAGTTCGTGCGGTTCAATGTCGTATGCAGAGAGAGTCGGCAAGATCAGCGTCGAATGTGACATACAATCACCAGCTGAAAAGTCTTCTTCGGCCGACCGTTAGTGATTTCAACCATTTCTGATTTCATGTGAACAAAAATCTAGAACGTGTATCTGAGTTGACATACTATAGAACATAAAATGGGAGGAGACAAGAGAAGAGTCTTGGTCGTTGGGGGAGGCTTCTCGGGGCTCCTGGTTGCCCGAGACTTGGCGAAGAAATTCAACGTTACAGTAGTTGACGCGAAAGAATTCTTCGAATACACGCCCGGTATTATCGAGATTTTCGAATATTGAGACTTTCAAAGATTCACTCGAGCCAACGAACCGTAAGGTGAAGCTCTCAAATTTACATTCCAATCGACACGTGGCGAAGGCAGGATACGCTGACCGTCATGAATCGATCCTTCGGGAGTCACGAATGTGCCAGTGTATTCCTATCGATCCAGACAGTCAAATGCATCTTCCTATATCTTTCTCTTCCAGGTATTCTGCGGGCGTATGCGAAGCCGGCACACTTCGACGCGCTGACGTTCCACCTGAATGATGTAATCGAGCATACCATCGGTGCCAAGTTCGTCTGGGGCGAAGTGAAGTCGATCAACCCGTCTTCGCTTACGGCGGTCGTGAAGCCGATGTGTGTGGAAAAGACCGAGGAGATCGGCTTCGACTATTGCTGCATTTGCTCTGGGTGTAACTTCAACTTCCTGCACTCCCATGGTGAGAGTCTATGGTATTAGACGTCTTTTTGTAACAAAACGCTCCTCACAATTACATTGTGGTATAATCAATGGGTTCAACTTCTGTACAAGGTCCATATATTATTATCGTCGAGGCAGACTACTAGGAATTGAAATCACTTCCAGGTATTGAAATCATTCCAGACTACTTGGAATTGAAAAATCAAAATCCAGGTTCCCCACGGTCCACGAGGCCGGTCGCGCGACTTCGGACTGGAAACACATCGATGAGCGATACTTGGAGGGTCGAAGGCGGCACATCCTGGAAGAAAACAAAAAAGTAGCAGAGCTGAACAAGAAAGGCGCGTCGATTCTGATTTGCGGTGCGGGGTTCATCGGGGTGGAGTGGGCGACGGAACTACAGTACGATATCATCGAAGGCATCCAACTTCAAGATTCTAGACAGACGATAATTCCCGACTTTCCAAGCATTGTGTCTATAATACGGTGCTTGGAGACATCAATCAATCATCATAATCAACAGGCTCTAGCGATAATCCCATTTTTTTCTTCAACAAATCTTTCAGGCATTTCTTCCCGAAGCTGAAGCTCACGATAATCGACTTTTTGCCGAATTGTCTGGGTCCGCTCCCGGTCGATGCGCAGAACTATTGTGACGAATACATGAAGAGGGTTGGGATCAAGCCCGTGTATGACGTCAAATATGACCCTAAGTCGAAGGACTTCTGGAATAAGATCGGGCTCCCGAATGGTGCCGATGCAACCTACTTCTGCATGGGCGTGAAAGCCAGCAATTACTTCATGCCCCCAGAGACGCTCAGTGATAAGGGTACTTCCGATATGTTTTTCTTATGTCTCTTCTCTCATCGTACTTCGAAAATGTCCTGATGTCACTCCGTGCTCATGAATTGCAATGCTGCTTCCAACAGGTCCCGGCGGCGGCGGCTGGATTCACATGAATAAGAAGCTGCAGGTGACCACGAAGACCGGTGACATTTGGGGCCAGGGGGTCGTGTTTGCGGTTGGAGACTGCAACTATGGCTGCATTGGATCTCCTCCGGATTGGGAGTTGCCGCCAATTCCCAAGATCTCTTATCCCAGCGAAGAGCAGGCTACTCAGGTCTGCAAGAGCATCAAAACGCTGGACACCAATAAGTATGGCTCCGGCTGCTGTGGCCTAGGGAAGATGTGTGGCCCATCATCCTTGAAAGACACTTGGTGGCCGTGGGGTGCAGGTAAAATTATATGTGGTATGTGGAAAAAAGCAAATTTAGTTTATGTCCAAAATATCGGAAAACGACGTTTTATCTCCAAAAAAACACCAACTAGGTATGTTCGCTACCTCCCTTGGCCCCGACGACGCGTGTTTTGTCCTTGCCGCTAACCACAGGCCCAAGTCCGGCTACATGGTGGTGTGGGGGTGGCCATGCGCAATTCAGAAGGAGTTAATCGAGACTACCAAGGTGGATGAGTGCAGAATGGGTCTGATCGGCATTCTGATCTGGCATTTTGTGCATCACACACCCGTGCACCTTTGGGGTGATGGCTTCCTCAAGTAAGGAAGGTGGCTCCGTAGTAACGAAGGGATTCTGATGGTCTCCTCAAGCGATCGCCTTGCTGGTTTCCTGATTTTTTCCCACAGAATATGAGAAGTAGAGAATTTCCGCGCTGTTGGAACAGTTCTGGAGTGGAGTCGAGTATTTGCTGTGCTGGATTTACTATGAGGTACACATCGAGGTCTTGTTCTTAATTTCAGCTGTTGTAGTATCCCCGTAGGAAAAGTCTTGCTGTTTTCATGTGCGAATATTCTTTCCTCAGTGGTATTCGTATCTTCAAATTGTCTCGAACAGATTTTCCTCACGATGTGAAAAGTTGAAGTAAAAACCTAGGAGCAGATTTTCTAAGTCGAAGCGATGCATCATCATAATTGCGACGGGTGTGATGTATGTTCCCAGTAACAGGAAATATTCTTTGTTCTTATGCGTTGATTGACAATCAGATTGTGAAAAATAGGCGTGTTGCGTCGGTAATACCGACAGTATGCTTGTGCTCTCTGCGTGTTCGTCTCGACTTCGATGATTTTTTTCGGTAAATGATTTCTGTGTCTATAGGATTTCCCTCCGGTATTTTTTGCAGCGAAACGCAAAACGACGCGAAAAAAATTTTTTGATGGGCTCGCAGATGCAGGAATACCTCTTCCAAACTTACGAATTGATCTGAACAAAGATTGCGAGACGGAACAGCATTCGAATCGTCTAGTTGGCAGTTGTGGTAACTTGGGTATCAGAATCTGTCAGAACATGCAACGGAACGTAAGCACCTCGATCCGTTTGCCGGCTTCATCGGAAGCCGGTAAACAGGTTATCTTGGAGCGGTTATCGGGACTCGTGCTAACCGAAGCTGATATGGTCAGGAGAGAAACTGTAGGTCAAGAGATCTGCAAAACCATTGCGGTGTTCATGGAGGTCTCCGTCAACTCTGAACGGGAGAGCTTCGTCGGAGATGTGTTGATTACCCATGACAAGAACTTCGTCGAAACAGTATTTAAGCTAACCCTCGAGCGGCATTTGATGAAGGTCGTGCGTGAGGCGTCAGTGCGATACAACTCGGTGTCGAAGACAAGCTCCAAGGAATCCCCTAGGAATGCGCCAAGTGGATCCCCAGCCAGAGATGCATGTGCGCGCGCCGGCGGAGATGCTCCTGAGAATATAATCCGAAATCTCGGAGAGGCCGCATGTCAACTCAGCGAGCTGTTTGTACATCACACGATGGAGGGTGTGGAAAAGATAAGTGAGGATCTGAAGCAGCGATACGGCATTTCGTCCAAGTCGAATGCAGCAGCAAGCAAGACGTCGAAAAAGGAGGCGATCGACCTGATGGTGGGAACAACAGCCGTAACCGTCGACCAAAGGCGAGCACTTTCCAACATGCTTAGCGATTCCAGGGGTTGGGCGAGAGACTACTTCCTGGTATATTGATTGACAATATTGACTCCCTTCCCGGAGATTAGAATTGAAATGAACATCAGTTCTTCGCGATTGCAAATAAAAGATGCTGAAAAAGCTGGATTATCGAAAATTCAGGTCGTACGATTCTCTGAAGTTTGCTTCGAGGTTTTCATGGAAGTTCTCCGTTATTTCGATGATCTGAATCCAGTCCATGCGGTTTTGATCCTGATCCTGCGTCGTATCGATGCTGCGATAAAGAGAATCGAAAGCG
>JACKZZ010014519.1_pt1 | contig 12251 bp, 9 predicted proteins | sample 8027871 | NCBI WGS metagenome assembly JACKZZ01 (sample SAMN15724774, study PRJNA655200) | protist metagenome | isolation source: fluorescence activated cell sorting (FACS) single amplified genomes of... | place: USA: West Boothbay Harbor, Gulf of Maine | collected 2000-07-19
CGTGTTGTTGGACTCCAGCACTGGGGGGGCAGGCGCAGGAGCCAATTGCTGCCTATCCCGCTTATCTATTAGGTCCGCGACCGCCTCCTGATCGCTGGCGTCCCACCGGGTGTTACCGCCTTTTTCCACACGCTCGTGCAGCCGCTTCTCCACGAGCTGCACGGCCGCGTCCACGTCGCTTTCGCTCAACTCAACCATGCCTTCAAGAGACGCCCGTATTTTGCTGACCTCCTCGGCGACGGCGCGACGACGCGACTCTGCCTCAGCTTCAGCAGAAATACGGGAGCGCTTCGGAGCTGAGTCCTCAGCCGCAGGGCGCGCGCGACGACAGCACCGAACACGCGCGTCGACGCCGCCTAGCCACTGGGCCACGAAAAGCATGGCGAGAATACGCTTCCACATCTTCGTTGCGAGTAGGCCTGTTGCGGTTGGAATATATTGTGTATTTCAAGACTAAAACTGTAAAACCCTACAGACTCCGATTCCTAGTGCCAACGGACTCCGATTCCTAGTATTGCTGCTGATTAAAATTGTCACCGCTGCATTTGGGGAGGTTTTGGAAAGATTCAAAGACTCGAGTCTCGTGTGGATATTTGCGTTTTCGTTCGACGAATGCGGAAGTGACCGAAGGATTTCTTTATAATACAGGCGAAAATGGAGGTGGACCAGGAAGAAAGCCGAGCAGAAAGTGAAGTGAGAGACTTTCTTTCCTTGAGGTTACGAATCTCCCGAAACTTTTGGAGGGTTACAAATCTCCCGAAAGAATGAGTAGAAGCCACTGAGCACAAATGCTTCCGAGCAACCGGTTCGAGAGTCAAACTTTTGGAAATCCAGAGGCCCGCCGCTGTATACTTAAGCGCCTCCGACTGCATGTACAACCCCGTCCACGAATGGTGAATTTCCAAAACGTCACTGGGAAAAGGAAGTGGAAAATATATGCGATCAAATTCGCCACCAATAATTTCTCAGCGAAGATTGACAATTAAAACAAAAAAATCAGAAACAAAAATTGACGAGATGAGCAGTTTCTAATTTGAAGAACTGCCTGTCCGCAAATCTCGCGAAAGAACACGCGTCTCGCGTCTCACCAATAATACTATTTCGCTCTCCCGGCTTGGAATCTGCACACTTATCTTGCGTTCCACTCGGTGGCAGATTCCGAAACGCGTAGAGCGGGAAGTTTTACCAGGGGGGGGGCCAGTGCCTAGTATCGTATCGTATCGCTGGGCTTCTGTTCTCTTTTTCGGGCTACTTGCTAGTGCCTCAGATACACACACACACGCGTGATATGACGCATGATATCACGCTGGTATTTCCAGATTTTTTTATTTTTTTTCACATGTACAATAGTCTTCTTGTCTGTGCGCAACATCACGTGGTGGATACCAGCGCCAGTTCAGGGAAATCTGCAACGCTACAACGTTTCCAATCAGTACTAAGGGACGGTCCCACACCTTGACAGACGTTTTTTAGTTAACGCGCCACGCCATGAGTGGCTAGTAGCGGTTCCCCCCGCAGAGTCTGCCAGGCCGGGGCGTACCTATGGTTGCTCTAGTTGTGGGGGGGTGGGCCTCCTCCTCGTGCCCTGGTTGTGTTACTGTGGTGGTTTCTATACTGCTTGTTAGTCTTGTTCTTGGGGGCGCTGTCTCCACCCCCCATGAGGAGAATGAAATTGCAAATACAAAGTCCACGACGTGGGGTGAATCCACGACGTGGGGCGATCCCGACTTCCTTGGTTTTCGTTTTGCATCAGTTTTCCCGTGTACTATTTCGTCTTCTTCTTCCTACTTTTCCAACTTTTCCATACACATTCTTCTGCCTGCGCATGACTCCGCAACGCGGGATAACCCCCATTTCCTTGGTATTTTTCTTTGCATCCTTGGCCACCCTCTTTTTTTTTTTGCGTCCGATTTCTGCGGTAAGCCCTCTATTAGTGGATCACACTGCTACTTATCTTCCTTTCCTGCAACTGGGGTATTGCGAGTAATGTCTCCACAACCTTGAACCAAATCAGAACTAAATACAGAGTTTTTTCTTTTGCCTGCACATACTACGTTTTCATCACCGTAGTCTCACGACGTCTCAAGTCCTGGTACTTCCTTTCACGCTCCTTCCTTCTGCAATTCTCGTCCGCTGAGTGGCCCGTTCGAGCCCTTTTCGTATCATGGCATATCGTCCGAGCCCTCTTCTTCGCAATCATATCATGTCGTCCGTGCCCTCTTCTTCGCAATCATGGCAGATATCGCCCGTGCTCCCTTCTTCGCAATCATACTCTTCCGGAAAGAAATCCGGATTCGCGTGTGAGCAGCCGGGAAGAACTGTGGCCCATGTGCGCGCACTTGGCGGGGCAACGAGGACTGGGATGGTGCTTAAGCGTCGTGCTCCCCGTCGTGCTGCAGCGGCAGCCCTCCGCAGCAAGCCACCCACTCGTCGATCATTTGTTGGCTGAAATGCACCTGGTAGTTGGCGTTTTTGGCCTGGCGCTCGAACCACGTCAGGTTCAAACGCGGGGGGGTGAGCATGGTAACCCCCGTTTTCAGTGGGTTCCCGCCGTGTGTTCCGAACTCCAGCAGCCCATCGTGGGGAATGGCGGTCTTCCCCTTCTTGAAGACGTCCATTCCGCCCGCGTACTGCGGGATGTTGAACCATCCCGCAGACAGCGCTTCCTGCGCACTCTCCGTATCAGTAAGAGCCAATGGCTCGAAACGGTCCCCACCGTTCGTAGAGGAAATTGTCACGCCCTCCCCCACTGCCGATAATTCGCGCGACAGGAAGCGCATCTTCCCATACCGCATCGGCGTTTTCACGCCATACACAGGCTTGAGGCCAATCCCTTTCGCCATCTTTTTCCCCCACGGAGTGTTCCGGAAGTCGTCCACGTCGCCGGCGACGGCGGCGTCCATGCCCCAGGTGAGGTAGTTCTGGAAGGTGCCGGTGATTTTCAAGGGTTTGGAACTCACTAGCTCTGGCGATAGTGTTGAACTTAGTAGCAACTCCGGCGATTTTTCTCCTGCACTCTCCACAATGGGAATTTTAACATCTGTTGTTTTGGCGCCCTTAATTTCGAAATCCTGCTTCCCGGAGAGCTCGAGCTCGAAGTTCCACTGGTCGATCGTATCCGTTTTAGACAGCAGCACGTTGCCCAGCCGACTAATCAGCGCCCCCCAAGTAATGATCCACTCCATGCCGCCGCCGTGTCCGATGGTGCGCGAGAAGTCGTTGCCCGTGCCGAGGGGGAGGGTAGCGATGGCGAAATTCATACCCGATTCCCGAAGCACAGGCAGCACAAAGCTTACCGTCCCATCCCCACCGCCCACGACCACGCGCACCAACTCAGTCTTCTGCACGTTGTGTAGCCGCATAAACTTGGCGACCTGGTCGGCCGGCGCCTCGTTGGCGCCCTGTGCTCCCGGATGCAGCGGGTACCCTTGCAGGACGATTGCTTTTTTGTTGGGGCCCGTCGTGTGTTTCTTCGCGAATTCTTCCGCGAACCTTTTTTGAAAAGTCGCGTCGTTGATGATTTCCAAGATGCGCTTGCCCGTCTGGTTGCCCGATTCCGGGTTCGCCAGGACCAGGAGGAGCTCGCGGGAGTCCGCGCACTCATGGAAGATACCTTCTTCCTTCTCCTCTTCCTTCTCTTCCTTCTCCTGTATAACCTGCAGATCGAGCAGACTACCTCCGGACTTTTTGGCAGGGAAATCGACTCCGACCTTCTGTCCGAAGAGCGGGAATTTCGAAGGCGGTGGAGCATTCTCTTTATCCTCAAATCTCTGTCTCCTCAAACGACGGCCAGAGGGTGTTCGCTGCGATCGTCGACTCGTTCCGGCGACGCCGTCTGCCTGCACGGCCAAGAGCACGAAACACAGACCGAAAGACTTCATCTTCAATCCGCTCTTGCCAACTCGAAGCTAATATTTCTGCTGATTCGTCGTCGTTCTCCTTACTTAATACCTCACACGATCCTCACCACCCCTTGCCGTACAACCGCTCTGACTGGTAGTGATTTCTAACTTTGCACGTTTCTTCTTGACAGTCCGTCCTCAATTTTTTTTTAAATTTTCCTCTGCTTTTGCTCACAACTTTTCTCTCCTGGAGTCAGTTTCTGGGGAATTGAGAAGGGAAATTTTTCGAATGGAGGAGAGGGAGGATTAAATTTTTTTCGGATTGATGAAGATGAAACGACATTCACACGATAGGCTCGATTGATAGGATTGATGGATCGACAAAGATGCCTGATGAGACTAAGGGAAAAACCTCAATTCACGATAGATGAAGGAAGACGGTTTTTTTTTCCCCCTCAAAATGGATAGCCAGACCAGTTGCTGCGCCGGCACCTCGGACGAAGACCACTTCTCATAAAATAGCCCCGAATAATTTCCCTTTCACACCTTCCCTTTCACAAATGCAGCGAACGCATCCGGGCCTTTACTTTCTATCTGGCCCTGCGCGGCCCAGCTTTGCAGTTGCTTTTTCATGCGTTTCTTGTTCCCCGCCCCGACCTGCGTCGTTTTCGGGTTGCGGCCCAGCGCCCGCAGCAGCACCTCGCGCGAGGACAAAACGGAATTTGTGGAGAGCAGCGCCACCACCGAAGCGAGCGATGGAAGCGCGACGCCATCGGGGAGCTCGCCGCTATCGGGGAGCTCGCCTGTGCACGGAGTCTGGCCGGGCCCCGGCGCCTGGCCGGGCCCCGGCGCGTTGTGCGCGTGGCTTCCCAGCACCGCCGCGTTCCCCACACCAAAACCCGGCCAGGCTCCGTGCACAGAATGCGCCGACGGAAACTTCGCGCTGCCGTCGACGCATCCCGGCACATTCACTTTCGAGACTAGCGGCCGTTGGGTTTCTCTAGTCTCGATCTTGCTTTTGTGACCTGCTGCGCTCGTTGCAGGGATGCGGCTGGGTGGTACAACTACTGTGCGCGGATCCTGGCCGGGCCCCGGCGCGTGGCCTCCTCCCGGCGCCGCCGCGTTTTTTGTGTCGAGGGACAGCGCCGCCATCATGCCCTGCACGAGAAGATCATCCTCTGCGCTGTCCCTCGGACTTGCCCGCAAACTTGGTTTTGTTGTGAGGTAGTTGAGCGCCTGCAGCGCCGCCGAGTGCTTGGCGTCTTTCTTGCGCGTGTACACGTCACCGACCAGCTCGACGGACAGACGCAGCTCGGGCATACCGAGGAAGATGCGCGCGCAGAAGGGCGGCGCGGCGCCCAGCCCCCGGTACGAGGGCTCGTTCTTCCGCAAGGGACGCCCGATGTACTTCGCCAGCTCGTGGTGCAACAGCGAGATGCAGTCGCCTAGCTCGGCGGGAAAAAACGCGGTGGTTTCGGGCCCCACGACAACAAGATCCGGCTGTCTGTTTCGCGTCTGCGTCTGAGGGGAAAACCCGCCTCTCGAGCCGCTCGGTACTAGTACGCTCCCAGATTCCGCTGCGAGCGCGCAGAGCCCGTGGTGCTTGGCGGCGTTTGCTTTTCGGTTCACTGCCTCATAAAAGAAAGCCTCTTCCTGGTCGCAAAAGCGCGCCTCCCGCACGCCGAAGCGCACCACCTCGGAGAGATGCGTAAACGCGGTGTGGAAGCGCTTGTTCAGAAAAAAGAGCGCGCGCAACTGCTCTCCCGCGAGCTCCTCGCGCCGCTGCAGCTCCGCCTCCAGCTCGGCGGGAGAGAGGGCGCCCAGCGCGGAGCATGAGGTACTATCTGCGTTTCTCTCTTCGGGTCCCACTAGCATGTGACTCTAGTATGGGCTTCTGCACCGACAATTTTCCGAAGCTTATTCAAGGGGACAAAATTGGCCAGTAGGAGGAGTCTTACGAGGGGGCGAAATTTTTTTTAACTCAGCTGGAGGCGGAGCAGTTAAGCGCGGGGCAAGGAGCTCGCGGGCAACTGCTCACTCAGAGTGTAGAGCGCCCGCAATTGCTCGCCCGCGAGCTCCCCGCGCCGCTGCAGCTCCGCCTCCAGCTCGGCGGGAGAGAGGGCGCCCAGCGCGGAGCATGATGTACTATCTGCGTTTCTCTCTTCGGGTCCCACCAGCATTTTTTGATGACAACGTGACTATGGGCTTTTGATGACAACGTGACTATGGCTTTTGTGAAACGTCTCGGGTGCGCGTTCTTTACCTACATTGACAAAATTGGCCAGTAGGAGTCTTACGAGGGGACGAGATTTTTGTTTGACAGCGGCCGAGCTGGAGGCGGAGCTACAGCGGCGCGAGGAGCTCGCGGGGGAGCAGTTAAGCGCGCCTCCAGCTCGGCCGGAGTGAGGGCGCCCAGCGCGGAGCATGTAACTTCCGCTCCAAAGAGCTGCTCTCGGCGTCCAGCAGCGGGCCCGCCGCGAGGGACAGGTCAGACATAAGCGGAAAGCCATGCCTTTCTCTCTTCACCCACTAGCATTTTTGATGACAACACGACGAACGTTGACTACGAGGTCTGTTTCAACCTCAATTCTGCGCAAAACACCATTGTGAAAAAAAACGTAGGGACATGCGCTCGAAGAGTACGAGCCCGCCAGGCAACTGCTGCTTAACTGGCGGTAGCGTTGGCGGCCATGTAAAACGGAAAACCTAGGTAGAGAAGAACGACACCAACGGGTAGAATGTACGTGTTCGGATCTTAACCAAGTGTTTGGGCTTTGCGAAACGTTCCCGGTGCGCGTATACGCGTATTCTATTCCGACATTCCGAAGCTTATTGAAGGGGACAAAATTGGCCAGCACTCCATCTTACGAGGGGGCGAGATTTTTATTAAGTTCTGGCAAAAAAAAGTCAAAGCGGTACTACTCTACCGCCGCGACGACTCTTTTGGACAGTCTCCTCGACAGGCTGTTCTGATCAGCATCCCTTGATGACAGCGTCCGGAATGGCCGCCAAAGACGCGCGCCAGGGATGGGAACAATACATAACGGATCTGTGCATTTTTGATGTCGCACGGAGGGCGCTTTCCCGAGGCAGAAAACCGGCCAGCACTCCCCTTTACGAGACGACAAAATTTTTCAAGTTCAGCGAAAAAAATTCAAAACGAGACGTCCGAAATTCCAGATACGCCACAGCGCCTGAGACGTCCATGTCGATCCCTCTCCTCCTAGCGTCCATGTCGATCCCCAATTCTTCGCTAGTACTATTGCCAGCTCTGGTGTGAACACAACGCTGCACCGATGAGACATGGGAAAGCTCACAAGAAGGGCGGATACATATATGATATTTCTAACTCATGCTTCCGTACGGGTGTTGCTATCTTGCCATACTGGGTGTATTTCGGGTCTTCCGTTCTTTTTGTCGCGGAAATTGAAAGGATGACTTATTGCGCGTCTTCACTAGAACAATGTCGTGAGGAAATGCCATACCATGCTGACCGAAGAGGCTACACCTTCCTCTACTTCCACCCTTCTCTTTCCGACTAAAAAATCACAATGGTTACAGCTTACTACTACGGGACAATGCCAAACTTGACAAAGAACCTACACAAACGTTTAGTCAACGTAACAGAATAGAATAAAACTAAAAAATTAAATGACTATATTCCACTCACCTCACGAGTGCCTCACCCGCACCCGCATTCGCAGTATGGCATTCGCAGTATAGTATGGGTTTCTTTCTCCTAGTTTCTCCTAGTTTCTAGTCATAATGTCATTGCAAGAAGCCAGCAACTGTCAGAGCTCGCTCTTCTTTTCGCGCCTCTCGCCGAATCATCTGCTGCACTGTCGCCTGCAGCGCGTCGCGCGTCATCATTCCCTCGTTTTCGTCCATCCGCGCCGCGTCGAAGCTGGCCACGAAGGCTCCGTGCTCCTCGAAGAGGTACACAAACGACTCCAAAAGGGCCCCCTCGGCCGCCTTCGCGGCCGCGTCATCCGCGGCCGCGTCATCTTCTTTCGAAGGGGCCCACCCTTCCGAATGGGCAGTGTGGGTCCCATTTTCCTGTGGAAATTTCTTGCGGTTCGCGAACCGCATCCTCCAGACGTCGTGCGGGTCCCCGCTTGGTTCAAAGTAAAGCTTGTTCGCATCGAAATCGGCGAGGATTCCGTCCATTTTTTCACTCACTTTTGTCTCGTAAAGCTTGTTCGCATCGAAATCGGCCAGGATTCCGTCCATTTTTTCACCCACTTTTTCACCGCGACCTTTGTAGTTGCCGCACCGCTTCTTCCCGTTTTTGCTCTGTCTGAGATCCGCGTGGTACTGGAAGTGGTCCCCCATCGTCCGCACTCCATCCAAGGCGTTGAGGGACTCGAAAGCGTCGCCGTAGATCGTGTGCCCGACGAGGCGGTGCGCCTCGTTACCCTGCGCGGGCCCGATGCTCCAGGACACCGGGCCTAGATCCACCCCGGTGCCGAGGCACTCGACGATGCGGCACACGATCGGCTGGTCTCCGGCGAAAAGCGGGAAGCAGGCCATGGGAACCCTGCTCTGCGTCGCCTCCCCCAAGGAATTGATGCCCCCTCCGGTCATGTACACCAGTTTGATGCCGTGCTCGTTAAATTTTTCTGGCCCGAAGGCCTGAAAAAGCTCCGCCTGCGGCGCGCGCGCGGTGAAGCGCACGTTGTCGGGAATGCGAACGTCTTCGCCGAGGTGAAAGAATTTGCGCCACTCGTCAGGCGTCGCGTCCACCCCCGTCGGTGCGGTGGGGAGAACTCCCCGCGCGTCGAACTCGCCCTTCTCTCCTCGTCGCAGCAAATTTTCCAAGTCTTCCTTCCGCGGAGCCGCGTCGAGCGCCGCGAAGTAGAAGAAGACGTTCATTTCTTCCATCTTCGCGGCCACCTCCAACAGCATCTGAACCCCCCGTGGCTGCCACTGGAAACCCTGGGAGCCAAGCGCCATGTAGAGCAAGTTTTTGCAGTTGGGGTTCAAACCCATCGCGCGTCTCAGTTTCTGGAGTTCCGGGTGCTGCTCCAAAACCTCAGGCGCGAAGGCCGTCATGCTGGGCGGAAAAACGGTCGTAACAGAGGAGAAGACCAACTTCTCGTCTACTAAAGTCTCGTCCAACGGGGCTAACGCAAGCGTGTGCTTATTTCTCCCTAAGCCGCGTGTGGTTATTTCTCCCAGGGAAAGCCCCGCCGGGAAACCCGTCGCCGCGGCCGTCGAGATACGAACGCGATGTGAGGCGAAGAAGTCCCAACCTTCGAGGATCTCCCGAGAGGGTTTTGCGGCCAGAAACCAGGACACGAACAGTGGCGTGCGCGTTCTCGGCAGGGGGACACCGATAAACTCCTCCATTTCTTCGCCGGAGGGTTCGCTTCGTGGAAAGTGGAACCCACTTTCCCACGCGAATTTCGCGTAGCCCAGACCGCCGCCATACACAAATCCCGGTAGCCCCGCGAGCCGCAGGAAATTGCCGGGAGCGTGGTCGCAGAGAACTGAGTCGACAATCACGTAATCAACGGGCGGGAGTTCTTCCAAAAGCAGCTTTATATGCGCTACAGCATCGAGTGGGCTCACCGGCCGGAGCTTCACGTTTGCGCTTTCCAGCACGCGGCGACGTTCTGGAGGAAGGCTCTGGGATTGGGCGACCACACTGGTACCGGGGTACGTGATCCCATCGTCAGGAATCACGTAGGTCACAGTGTACTCGTCATTTTGGCGCGCCAGATGCGCCAGCGTCGGCTCCAGAGGCTGGAGCTCCGTCTTTGCAAACGCGTGGGCGTACACGTGAATCGGGCGCCTAGTTTTGCCCTCATTCCCGGGAATTCGACGCCAGGCGTCGTCGTATTGCTGCGTCCATTTTCCATACACCCCGCGCCCCAATTTCTCCATAGCGCACTTCGCATACTCCGTGAGCGAGCCTTTTTCAAGTGCAGCGCACGCGCCTGCCGCATCGAGCCTCGGAAGCGGCTCCAGAGTAGAGGCACCCAGGGTAGAGGCACCTACTGCAGCGAAAGAACCGGTCGCGATGCCGAGCGACAGAAAGTGACGGCGAAGACGGCCACACATCTTACTCATCTACTACTAGAATCGGATAGTAGTACTGCGATATTTCGGACCAACCAGTTTCGAATCGTGCACGGCGATGGGACCAATATTAACGTTCTTCTTCTTCTACCGTTGCTTGTTTTTAGAAGGCCTTCTTCTTCTTCTCCAATAACGCGGGCGCCGTAAGCGTTTGGTAGTGCTGTTAGATTCACTCGTTTTGTCAAAACCTGCTCTTTCGAGTTGTCCGAATGATTGATCTCTGCAGATGCAATTTTGATTTCATAAGAAGGAGGCTTGCACAAGCGGACAAAACCGGCCAGCAATCAATTTTACGAGACGACAAAGTTTGAGTACCGAAGCCGAACACGGGACATCACAGCACAAAAAAGAACCTACCAATCGAATCGACTCCGCGTCACGCAAGGCACAAATGCCTATCATTCTGCCTCTACGGCGACCGAGCCCGTGAAGAAGGAATATTATTACTAAACATCCCCTCAGGGCGCAGAAACATACTAGTCCAAATACTAGTCCATAATCCACTCCGCAGGCTCCTCCTACCCGTCCCTGCTGAGCGCCACGGGTACGCCCTTAATCAGGCCCAGATGATCGGATTTCCTCGTGTTTCCCTCTTCGTCCAAGTTTTCGTCAAACCAAGAATCGGGGTCGCGGGTGTCCCGACCGTACGTGAAGTGCGCCGGCTCCCAGGGCCTCGGGACGAACTCATACTGCTTGCGGGGGCGCCCAGCGGCGAAAGTGAGCCGTCCAACCCCGGGCAACGTGAGCTCCAGCCGACCGTTCGTACACATCAAAAATTCGCTCATGCGGTCCACGACCTCGGCGACTAAAGCGAGGACGATGTCCGTACGAGGACGCGAGGAGGCCGCTGCTGTACTAGTACTACTAGTACTACTAGTACTTTTTTCTGCGGTAATACTAGCGGCCCCATTCTTAATACTATTGGCATCTTCTGCGTTAGGAGGAGGCCCACTACTCTCTCCCAGAAGGTCGTCGACGATGGGAATACCCATCGCAATCCCCACCTCGTTGGGCGCCACCTCGTTCTCATCGAATTTCTTGCTGCGAATTGGAACCTTGGGCATGAGCTCCTTGCCGACACAGTGGTCGCTCCACTGCCGCCGCACCTTGAACACCAAAGGCCCCTCGTACTTCTCGCGGCCCAGGAGCCCGAAGGTGGAAAATCCGATGCAGAACGGCTTTTTGCCGTACTCCTTGTCCAGGAGCCGAGAGATAGACCCGCAGTACTCGAGCCAGGCGCGGTGCCGCTCGGCGCTTTCGCACAAACCCTCGGTGTCCAGGATCATGCCGGTTTTTATTTCTTTATACTGTGACTTTTTTACTTTTCACCTGCACGTCTGTACGAGTAGGGCTGCAGCGCAGTAAGCTTCACAGGGACGGTCGGAGTCCAGGATCATGGCTTGTGCGGCGTGAAAACCCTCTGCGCACGTGTCCGAAACATCCTCAATTGACGCTCAGAAGGCCCGACGGGCGATGCGACTCACGTGCTACTCGTACAGTCAGTACTAGTAGTACTCTCCTTGGTCTTGCAACCCTCGACTCCAGACAGTCACGAAAGCAACCCTGCCACCCTCCTGCGGCCCGAACAAGTTTGAAGAAGCGAGGAAGGTGTCTCTTTTGAACGGCGATGCTTCGTTTTTCGCAATACACCAACGGCTGTGCCGAGGGCAGTTTCCAGGCTTGATAAATCGACGAAAGTTCAGTTAGTAGTTCAGTTAGTACTAGTACCAAAACACCCAAAGTTTGATCGAACAACAACGTATCAACAGACTAGTTTGTGATGCACGCACCCCTTGTGCGTGCTACATGCGATTTGTGCGTAAAACTACTGTCGACCCTGTCTAGCAGCCAGCCACAAACGTTTAGTCAACGCCCCACGTCACGAGTGGGTTCTCGATCGGTAGCAGCGGGTACCCCCGCAGAGTCTACCGAGCGTGGGCTAGTCTATAGCTCTCTATCCTAGTATAGTTCTCTGCAGCTAGTATAGTACGCATCTAAGTTCCCAGTCAAATGTCGTCTACATTTGGCAACGGCACGATACAACGATTCCAAAAGATTCCACGCTCAAACGATTCCAAAAGATTCCTTGACGATGCATTCTACCCCGCAGCAAAGAATGCCCTTCTGTTAGCACAAAACTCGACAACATTGCTAAGTAATTCTAGTGTGATTCCCACGTAATAATACTAGTACCCATGCCTCGAAAAAAACTATATACAGCGTGCAAAAAAACAGCATGCAACACATACCATCTTCTTCCAAAACGAATTCTTCGAACGCTACGGCTCTGGGAAAACCCTACACTTCCCACAGCGTGCAAACGAATTC
>JACKZZ010011085.1_pt1 | contig 12250 bp, 6 predicted proteins | sample 8027871 | NCBI WGS metagenome assembly JACKZZ01 (sample SAMN15724774, study PRJNA655200) | protist metagenome | isolation source: fluorescence activated cell sorting (FACS) single amplified genomes of... | place: USA: West Boothbay Harbor, Gulf of Maine | collected 2000-07-19
GTCGCCGTGTCTGCAGCCCTCTTGCCCTTGCGCGAGGATCTCTCCCTTCGCTGCTGCTCGAGATCTTCATCATACTCGTCTTCCAGCTCGGCGCCCAGACTTCTCGCTGGCGGTGCGTCTGCGGAGATGGAAGTGGAACACTGTGTACAGAAACTCGCTGGCGTTGCGATGTTGATGTTCGTTTTTTGCGGCTTCCAAGTGCTACTGCTGTTAGCAATGTAGCTGCTGCTACTCGCGATGACGTTGGAGTTGTTTTTCGGGTATGCCGCGCCTTGGCCGTACGCACGGCTGTAGTCCTGCATCGGGTAGTTTGCGCCATACGTGTGGTCGTAGTAATGGTGTTGCTGCTGTCCCCCTTGCATCTGCATGCTCGCCATTCCCGCCAGCATGGCCAAAGAGCCTTCTTGTTGTTGGCTGTAGTTGTTGCTCCCGAAAACTGCCTCTGTGCCGTAAGCTGAAGGTCCATAGACCTGGCCGCCGGTCTGCTGCGGGTACTGATGCATCTCTTTTCCGCCCGTCCAGGAGCAGGCGCGTACAAATCAGCGAGAACTGTTTCGCCGATGCTGCTACAGGAATGATGAGGTTCAGTAAGTTAGTACAACCTTCCAGCAGAGCGAGATATATTTGCACTTGATACCGTGAGAGCAAACGCACTTAAAGGGGTCACAATACTGATCGGGCGTGATGTAACCTGCAGTGAGTTTCTGCTTTATCTCGTAGCCGTCGTTGCACGTATCGCAGTTCTGCGTCATTCCTTCCCTGCAGGAATACTTCTCGGTCTTCTGGACACCGTTTTGACAATCGCATTCATGCTGTTTGCAACACTGGTCAAAAGTGCATTTTGATTCGTGTGCTTCATGTACTGTCCGTTTGTAGTTACAAACAATGTCGTCGAGGTTCCGGTCATCCCTCGGTCCAGAGAATTTAGACCCCCGAAATACATCCCCGTTATCTGCTGCTATTCGGTCCTCTTCGGAACACTTCTCTGCGAAATTGACGTGGTCGTCGTTGGCACACGTTCGCTTACAGAAGGGGTCCGGGCGTTCGTACACCCGCACTCGATTGCTTATCCCGAGGGGGTTCGGGCTTATTGCCTTGTCACACTTACTGTAGAGCAGACACGCGTTTTGCTTCAAATAGAGCAACGACGACTGGAGGTCTTCTCGCGAAACGCCCCCGCCCCGAAATTTAATCCGTGCAAACTGTGAGCAGCAACCGAGACAAAACTCCACACCACCGTATGCAAGCGCAGACCAAGGTTCCCAAGAAACAGGAAGGAGGCTACCCCAGGGCAGAGAGAGAGAGAACGAAACAAACCCCGCTCATGCGCCCCGAGCGCATGAGGCCGTTGCCTGCCAAGGCCGAGGGCAAAGGCCCATGAAAAGCAGCAGCGGTAGAAAGTACAAGTAGACCGTGTCCGGACCAAAACTAGGAAAATAACAAAAAGAATACGCCAGCAAAGAAATAGCTGGAAATAATTCTCGGCAAGCCAGCGAGTTTCTGTACACAGTGTTCCACTTCCATCTCCGCAGACAAGCCCTAGCTACGCAACGAAGTCGCGGCCGCCCACACGACCAAGCCGCCCCGAAGCCGAATCGAGCGAAGGGAAAAGTGAATTACCTAGAAGACAGAGAGGAGGCCGCGTCGCCAAGTGTATGTATACGCCAAACGAGGCGAGGCGCTAGCCCCTGCGCGCCATTCGCTGGCCTTGCCGCTGGTGCAAACATGGATTGGCGCGCGGGGCCTACTGGCTTCCTCAGGAAGCTAACCCTCGCACATTTCCACTGGCGGCAGAACTACAAAGACAGTCGCTATCCATTCCGCCCGACACCGCCAAAGAGACTGAGCAGGCCCAAAACACGCCCCATGGGACGGGAGTTGCCTGTCGTCATAGTCCACATAGTCCACAAACTCGCCCCTCCCAACCCAGCAAAGGGGCTACCGTGGCTGCCATCCACCGCGGAGAGGTACGCGTGCAGACATGAAAGCCCGCGACCGTCTGGCTGCCATCCACCGCTCTTGGTGGCCATGACCCCCAAGAGCAGACATGAAAGCCGGCCACCAAGAATTTGCGCACTGGCATCCTATGTATATTCACACCTTCCATCCTGTCGAGCCCGGAGGAGAGGCCCATGCGAGCATCCGCCCTAGCGCGGCCAGACCTAAAAACGAATTCCGATACGCCATGAACCCTACCATGAAGAGCCGACGCGTAGGCCAAGACCGCCCAAATAAAGCCGTGCAATAGGTCCCATACCCATATCCATTGCCCTCAGCACATCACGCCGCAAGCCGAGAAAGTAACAGCACAGGCTGCCGGCTGAGTCAAACGCAAACCTTGATGTCTGAGTGTGGAAACCTGAAAACCCGGCCAGCTGTTTGCAACACTGGTCGAAAGTGTACTGCTGTTTGAGGTATCTAAGTATATTTTTTTTTACTTCTCTAGGGCAAAAAAGTCTAGGGCAAAAAAGTACGTCGCCGACTGCTCTTCTCGCGAAACACACCCGCCCCATATTCAAGATTGCGGGGTAATTTTTCAGGGGCTGGCCCGTGATAGATAGGAATAAAAATTATGCGAAATAAAAGAGCATGACAAATCCTAGTAGAGCCTGTTATACAGCCGAGCTGGGGGGGCATATAAAATTTGTGCCCCGGGTGCGAAGCTCCTTAATTTCAGTGGGCCTCCCAAGCTGCTGGCCGGGTGGCCGTATCTGGTTCCCCAAAGGGGCCCGAAAGGTACAGGCACTTCCGGGAAAGGGAAAACGAAAGCGCTTTTCCAGACGGAAAGACTCCGCGCCTCCCCGACTGGAACATCCCAGAGCGGGGGAAAGTTCCGGATCGACGAGCAGGGAACGTTCCGGGCTTTCCGGAGACAACACGGAAATTCCGCGGCTCCCGGACGCAGAAGTTCCATGAACCCCGCCTGGCAACAAAGGAAACAAACTCCCGGCCTCGCGCGGGTGGAAGGGCTTTCCAGGAATTCCGGAAAAGAAAGCTCTGTGACGGACCCCCTGGTGCAAAAGTTTCGGGCCTCCCGGAGGTGAAAGTTCATTCTCGACGTCCGGCTGCAATATCCGACGGAAAGGAAGAACCCGAGACATCAGAGGCCGAGTCACTTTAAACTGCAAGGACGAAGAACTTTGTGCGCTAGGGGTAGGGTGTAACAATCTCAATCACAGAGAAGCGCAATAAAAAACCAAGAGGCCGGCAGGCTTTGCTTCGCAAAGTCATCGATGCAGGCCGAGCTGCGGTGGTGTTTCTTTTCGATCACCACACTCGGCTTCTTTCCAGTTTGTGACCTGATTCCATGCAACTTGAAATTGAATCCAGTTTGCAACTTAATTCCATGCAACTCCCTTCCATTTGCAACTTGATCCTATGCAAGAACTTGCTTCCAGTTGTAACTTGATCCAGTGCAGCAGCAACTTGATTCCAGCCGTGATTTGATTCCACACAACCTGAACTCCATGCGTTCTACTTGATTCCTTGTTTTATACCAAATTTACAAATTCTCAGCGTGCAAATTTGGATGACAAATCTGGGGGGTGGCGTCTTCACACAGGATATGACCTGCCCCTCGATCGTCGCGTAGTATTTGCAGCCCGTGTTGTTCTCACACTCCCGGGCACAAAAAGTGTGCAGCGACTCCCCCTCCCGCGCTGATGTCTCAAAGTTCTTCTCTATCCTGAGTAAAGACGCACCCACAGCATAGTCACGCAGGTGGGAGCTTCGTGTCGTCGTGCTCTTCCGCATGATAAGCATCGTGGATGCGCAGTGAGGAGAGGGTCAGCTAGTGCGACCGCATCACAAATCGACATTCAAATTCTGACTCGAGTGAAGCTTCACTTGTGACACGTTCATAAGTACATACATCATCATTTCATCTGGGCATGCAGATTATTTGAATGACAACCCCGGCGCGGGTACATTTTACACCTGATATTGTCGGTGTACAGGCAGTTGGTGCCGGCGCCGGCGGGGGCGGAATTTATAGATTGTGTGAGCACACAATGAGAGGTCTTTCCAAAAAAACTGAACCCACAAAGTTGTTTCTGGTCCTCTTCGAGATGCGTCTCGTCGCAGTTTATCTCAACGCATTTTTTCGCGTCGTCCTCTTTTCCGAGTTTGTAGCCAGCTTTACAAGAGCCCTCCTTGCAATTTTCTGCGCCGTCCTCTTCGCACTGGTCTTGGTCGCCGAGGGAGGCGGAGTGAGGGTCGATGCCGGTTTTTCCATTGGTGCACACGCAGCTGTACGGCACACAGACTCGGTTTGGCTTCAGGTAGTACCCGTTTGCGCAGCTCTTGCAGTTCTGCATCCCTTATGCATTGCAAACATGTAGCTCCTGTCTGGATCTGGATGCAGCCACCGAGTTTGTGTGATGCTCGGTCTCTTCATCTGGCTCTAATCAACCTCGATGCAGTAGAAAGAAAAAGAACCGTAGTGGAATGCATGGGTCTACGTACAACAAGTAGCCCTCTCAAAAGAACTTGGGGAGTAGATCATCTCGCATTCGAGAACTTCTGAAAATAAATCATGCGGAACCTACTGCGTCGCAAACCTCTGGCGCAACGTTCCATACGTGAACACATGTTCAGGTGATATCCCGTCTCCGGTGCAGCCAGGGTGCCCGTCAGGATGGGCAACTCCGTTACTGCAGGGAGGGTCATGCAGTGCCGATATGTCTGGGTCTGGACGAGTGCAAGATTTGCAACGGCGGGATGACGTAGGGTCGTCCCTCTATTAAATTAAGGAAGCTCTGTCATGCACTTGGTGCCCCCGACAATCTGCATTCCCGTATGTCCGTCATGCAACGCAGCTCCTGTGTCACACATCAGAATACGTAACACACAAATGTCTGCTAGTGCTTGACTATCTATTGAACAAGTTAAGCTCAAGCCATCACATCCCATCTATCCTTCACAAATTAAGTAACCAAGTAGCATCACAGTTTATTTTGATTTTCCAGACTCAGACATATTTGTGTTTCCTAGCAGCTTCTCGCTGTGCATCCTGTTTTAGATTCGTCGAGCTTGTAGCCATCGTCGCATGCCGTGCACTCTTGGTCTGAGTCATCGCCATTGCAGTTCTCCTGAGGTCCAGGAGTCCCGTTGGGGCAGTAGCAGTTATGAGAATGCACAACTCCCCTCTCCCTCATCTAAATGGCATGAACAGCAACATAATTCTGGCTGCCAAAATTATCTTGCTGTTCATGGCCAAACTATCTTGTCTGTTCATTATCTTGTCTTTGCCAGACTGGCAAAGACGCAGCTTTTCTTTGCGTGACAAAGTCGCGATCGATTGTATTGGCGCTGTTCTTTCGGGGGCCTCTGGACCTGTCACGCAAGCAGTGCCAAGTGAAAGTGGCAACAGATGGTGATGGAAGATTTGGTATTTTGCATCACAAATGAGGCCGAGGGGGGGTCGTGCACACTCATAGCAGATTTGCGCAGTGCAGGTTTTGTCCTGGAGCTCGTAGCCGGCGTCTACCCACTGCAAAAATGTCTGGGTCCTTCTTTCTCTGAAACATTGCGACTTGTCATACTAACTGCGAAATCAACATGCAAACCTCTGCATTGCATGATTACCAAAAGCTGTGAACTTTTGCCCGAGTTGAGACGCATTTTGTCATGCAGGATAGGCATGCTGGAGATTTCACTGAATCTGCCGTGCTGCGTCCTGTATGGCAGACCTCATAGGTCATGGAAAACCTGCATCACAAGTTTAGCAATCTGCCAGACCCGGACATGTTTGCCTTTGATAGGATTACAACCATCGGCGCAATTTTGTTGGCCATTTCCGTCGCACGCGGATTGCTCGCCTAGAGTTTTCCCGTTTATCAACTGCAAACAGATCCAGATTTGGAAGAGTGCAGACATATGCCACGGCGCAGCTTTTGGATTTACAGGAGGATCTGAAATGCACTTGCACGCAGGAGACCATAAACAACTTTTGCAGAGGCTTTGTTTTTCATGCCCAGTCGGCATGAGAGGTCCTCGTCTCTTCGGGAGGCAATGGTGACTTATGCTTTATCTTCTCTAGAATCTATCTATCTATCTATTGGGCAACTGGGTTGTTGCACGGGTTCCGCTATAAGTTTGATGTTTTGCAGACAAAACTTCTGTCTTTGTTTATTTGGAGTGCGAGGACAGAAGTAATTTATTATAGAACTGAAAAAGAAAAACTACTACAACAAATAAACTTATTTCGCTTGATTCGAACTCTTACTGTCTTATCTGTTGGCATTCTCTCCGTTTATTTTCTTTGTTTGACGCTTTTCTTCGAGTAAACTGTCGCAGATGATCTTAGGACGGTGTGATGAGTTTCATTTTCATTTTCTAGCTTTCTGTTGGTCACGAACTTGCAGGAAGACAGTCAAACAGCTTCAAATTTTTGCACGAACAAATGCGGAGTTTGTGATGCTAAAAAGGAGAGAATGACGATCGTGCCCGTTTAGCCGTATTTCACAAGTTTGTCATGCTAATCTACAAAAGGAGGCCAACAATAAAGCCGAGTATTAGTCCGGGGAGATAGTGACTATTAGACAAAAGCAAAAAACTTAGAATGATCATACCGTGCTAAGTGCAACAGCACATTACCACTACAAGGTCAAGACTCTGTCATGCTGAAAGAGGGAAGCAGCATGTGACAAACGGTCTGACTAGTTCTTGCTTTCCAAGTTTTGCTGGTAGAGGTGCGGAGAGGTGTATATTATAAAGCTACGCGCCTTACTGGCCAGGGTTTACGCTGTAGCCCCCAACCGGAAGAGTTACGGAAAATCCTGTGAGGGCCATCCCCCAAGGCGATGGCAATCACAGGGCCCCAGCTCCGTTTAGGTAAGGGCGTTAGGCCACCCAGCAGCGCCGTCTTAACCCGCACCGCAACTCTTTGTGGGCGTTTGAGTTTTGAGAAAAACCCGTTCTCGATGCGGACAAGGCGGTCTGTACAAGAAGCAGAAAAATAGCATTTAGGAAGGCATTTTTCTGCCCTTTAGTGAGGCTCTAGGTCTATCATAGCATGGGGACAAGGCAGCGTGTACGAGTTGACAAAGATCCAGAAAAATGGAGTAGTAGCTCCTGAAAACTGTTGCTACGAAAAGGCTCTTCACAGGAGATATTAACTACTTTCTTTTTTTCACATTCTATACACTATTTCTTGCGCAGCACCTCTCACAGCGCCTGGCTTCCGCCAGCAGGTCCGCTGGCTTTCATCTTTCCCCCCTTCTTCTTCACCGCTTTTTGCCCTTTGCACTTGCTGAAGTGGTTGTTGAAGCGCCTCGCCGCCCCGGCCAACATCCCGGGCCCCATGCGTTTGTTCCACTTGCAGACGCTTGCGCCGCATTTGTTGCAGCTCAAGTGCATGGGCGCGCTGGTGATTGTTGCCCGTTCCGCCGGCGGTATGTATCTCTTGCGGATGTGGTTCCCGGCGGGGAGGATGATGTCGCCGGTCTTTTTGTTGCGGTAATGTTCTGCTGGTTTCCACTTTTTCACCTTCTCGTCATAGACCCAACGCGCAAACTCAAGTTTCTCATGCACAAGGCAATGCGCTAGCAGAACATCCGGCTGGCACTCGAAAGCGATGTTGCAGCGAACACACTTGTAAGAATCGCCCCCGTTGTGCTGCACCTCCCCTGTAAATCGCGTCAGGATCTGGCGCTGCAGCGCGCTTTTGTTCTCCAGCACAACCCGCCGCGCCCTGGCGAAGAGTACCGGTTTGCTCGTAGGCGGGACGTCTGCGGGGGGCAGGAGGTGTGAGTACTTTTCGCAGTACGTGTTCCACGGTGTTTTGTGCGCGAAGACCGCAGCGCATTGCACACCAGCCTTCTTGCAGATGTTTTCCAAAATCCCAACCCTGTTCTCCCGACACCACTGCTGGTCCTCAGACTCGTCTTCGACCAGGGGGGTACTGCGGAACCAGTCTGCCGCGCACTCGCGGATGTAGTGCATGCGGGTAGTCTGGTAAAAGACTTCCTTTCGCGTCCGCCCATCCTTGGTCCCACTATCTCCTGTCGCGAAGACTTGGTGGCCCGGCGAGATCCCGCACTGTCGCATGTGCTCCGCGATCTCGTCGAAGACGAGCGGGCGACCGTCTCTCCTCGCCCCTGCACTCATCACTGCTGCAAGGTGCCACTCCTGTGGGTGGGCACAATGCCCGGGAAGAAACTTGCCGTGCAAACCCGCCCGCGGCAGGTAATCTACGCTCTTCCGCGCAATGTGGGCGTAGTGGGATAACTTGAGATACTTGATCTCTGTGCGCAGTGGCGCAAGCCGAAGCCGCGCGCGTAGGTGGTGGTCCTTCTGGTGTCTTTTCTTCATCATGTGGAGATTGGTGCACATGATCAGCCGCACTATTTTCCCCTCTGCCGCTTCTAGTCTGCGCATCTCGCGACTTGTGAACGAGCGCGCCGCACACCCGTAAACCAATCTGGAGCGCACTAGTGCCGCTACGACTTGTTTGCGCTCCGCGACTGAAACACGCTGGCCGAACATGCGGCGCCTGGCATCTACAAACGCCTTGAACGCGCCGGCTATCCTCCTGTCGAGGTCGACTTCCTCACTGAGGTAGACCCCCAAAAACTTTTCGTCCCCGGGCTCCAGCAAATTTTTGAAGACGCGTTTGTCTTCGTTCTCCTCGACCCTGGCGGGTCGAATTATGTGCTTGTAAATTTGCATGAGCTGTTCGTGGTTCTTTTCCGGAAAAACTTGTCGGACCTCCTCCAACAAGTTGGTGTCGTCCGCGAAACAGATCGCCCCGACCGTGGTGGCTTTGACCTCGGTGCTGGGCGGGCCTGCTAGGCGGGCCGCCTTTTCCTCGTCTGCGGTGTGGGCGGCTGTCCTGTCCGCGGGGTACTGGAGGGCCAAACCGGCCGGCTCTCCGTGGCCTTGCTGCTCCTTTCTGTCCCGCGCCTGCTGCAATGCCTTCAGGATGTCGCAATAGACTATCATGAAAACAATGGGGCTCGTTGGACATCCCTCTTGCAGGCCGAGGGGCAACGTGTACGGAATTCCCTCTCCTTTGACTTCGTACACGACCCCCCGGTGGAGCTGCTCGACCGCGAGCCAGCTGAACGCCCGCCGGATGCCCAGCCGCTCCGCAACCTTCGCGGCGGTTTCGGAGCAGAGCGACGGGAACGCTTTCCGGAGGTCGAGGAAGGTACAACCGGGCAGCTCCGCCGCGGGGCAGTTCGCTGCCGTCCGGTAGTCTTCTATGACCCGCCGAAGTAGCAGGCAGGCGTCCGTGGTTGATCGTCCTACCCTGAAGCCGTAGTTGTCATCGCACAGGATGTTTTCCTTCTCCGCGAAGGCGGACAGTCTTGCCGCGATCACGAACGCGATGCAGCGAAACATTGTCGGGCAGGCCGATATTCCGCGGTAGTTTCCCGCTACCGTTCGGGACCCTTTTCCTTTGTAGAGCGGGCTGATGCGTGTCGTCTTGAAACGTTTCTCCACCTGGGACAAACTGTTGGTCCTGATGGCGTGGTTGATGAAATTCAACAGGATCTGTAGGTGCGTGTCGGAGAGCCGCAAGAAGAGCTCACAACTCCACCCCATTGCATCCCGGGAGGCCTTTTTCCCTTTGAGGGCCTTCCGCCACTCGCAGACGGTGATGGGTTTATCCAACTCGTCGATCGCCCCCTGCGAAGACCTTGAACCCGCCGGAACATACCACGAGTGGCTTTCTGCCTTCTCCGCTACTTTGCCGAAATGCTTGCGGAAATGCAACTGCGGGACCGGCTCCCCGCCTTTGGATTCCGCTATGCGATTCCACAAACACTTCTGGTTCTGGTCCGGTCTCAAGCTAATCTCCCCAGCAAGCGAGGAAGCCGGTGCTGCTCGCTGCGCGCCCAGTTTGTCTTGTTCCCGTGGCGGCCTCTTCATCACCGTCTCCGCTGCGCGCTCGATGGAGAGCAGCAAAGTTGTTAGCCCAGCAGGTGCAGAGGCACTGCCGCCCTCCATGAAAGAGAAGAGCGGCGCCACCTGTTCATTGAACGCGGCCGCATTCCCCTGCACAAAGAAGAACTGGGGCCGCTGCGCCTGTTCTTTCCGGATGGCCTCGCCCCTGATCACCGCTCTTCTTGTTGGCACCGTGAGGCGCGCGACCTTCGGATTGTGGTCCAGGCCGGGAAGGTCTTGTGGAAATTGTGACCCGCATCCCTTCCATAGTGGCAGGTGCCGCGCTGATGTCAGGAATAAGTCAATTTCCCTTTTGACTTTCGTTGCCCTGTGGATTAGTGTATGGCGCTGCTCTGTCGGTTCGTGGAAGTAACTGTTGACGAGGGCAAAGTTGTGGCGGGCAAGCAGTTGCCGCAGAAGCTTTGCTTTGGTCGAGGAGCCCTGCAGCCCAAATCCCCCACATCCTGGCGAAGGCGAACCGTTCACCTGAATGTTTGCGTCCCCGCCTAATAGCAAGGGTTTGTTCCGGCTCCGGGGGCGCTTGCGGAATTCCTCGAGCCACCCGAAGAACTCCTTCCACCACTTCTCGGCCCGGCGGCCAGCGTAGGCGGGGGCGTAATACGCCACATAGACTGCGTCGCGGGTCTCGAACCCCGCAGCCCTGGTCATGACGTGTGTGCGCCCAACAAGTTCTTCCCGAGGGAGGCGGCGGACCTCCTGAAAGAGAGAACCCTGGAACACCAATGCCGCGCCAATTCCACTCACCAGCATGTGGTCTGCCCTAATGTGGATCGCCTCCGCCTTTTCTGCTGCTGTCTTTTCCGCTAGTGCGGTTTCGTCCTCAAATTCCTCTTCAGGCTCCTCGTCATCGGTTTCGGCCCCCACCTCCGCACAGGTGGCGTCCTCCGCCTCTTCTTGCTCCTTCTCTGCAGCAGCTAGGGCCGACATGTTTGTCTCTGTGATTGCAACTACCTCCGACTCGGGATACTTCCGAAAGACCCACGTGTAGGCGTCCCCAAGCTGCGCCCCGCTGATATTCTGGGTGGTGAAAGTAATCGGGGTGCCCCACTTGCATCCCCTCTGTGCCTCCAGTTGCGAGTCTTGTTGCTCGTTCTGGTTGAACAGGCTGTAGTTGCACGGCGGTGACAAGGACGATGGTTCTTCTGGGTTGAATTTACTGTAGTCGCAATACCTCCTCGGGCCGGTGAGTGGGAACTTTGGGGTCTGCGCCGGTTTTTGATTTTCGGATGATGGCCGTGTTGAAGTAGAAGATGCTTGCGCGGAGGATGACGAGCCCGGTACAGAATCCGACTCACTCCCAGTTTTCTGCTTCTTCGCCAAGGTTTCCTGTCCATCGTTTTCCCGCTGCCGTTTTCCCCCATCAATCCTGTGCCGTTCTGTAGCTGCTGTTCTTTGTTCCTCCTGTTGTCGCAGTCTCGCCGCATCGCTACGTAGGAAGAACACTCTCTTCGGCCTGTTTATTCGTTGTTCTTCGATTTCCCCCGCGAGGTCACGGTGGCGCTTCATCGCAACAGCGGTGGATGTTATGAAGACCTCCCAGAAGAGCATCAACACGACCAGCAGCTTCATCTTTTTCACCAGTGTGCAGAGGCCGGTGACTGTCTTGAGCCAAAGCCCGCTTGAGCCATGAACGCTAGTTCTCCCTGCTCGCAGTCTCGCTCTACGTTCGGATCGAGGTAATGAAGCCCAATCGTTTTTCCCGCCCTCAACTACAATCCTCTCGATCCTGTACGACAGCATTCCTGTGCCCCTTTCACAGACCCGCGCGAAGACGATTAGAGACCGCCCAAAGTCGACGACAGTTCTAGAGTTTAGTTGTACGCGAGTAAGAAAACCGTATACAACGCGGAGAAGAGAGGAACAAACCCAGCGGAATACAGGAGTAAGCAACAGCGGCGCGGTGTTCCGGTGCTTTTTGCGGTTTTGGTTTTTCCTCCTCAAAATTTCTTGGATTTTCCGCAGACACGTTTTTACTGTTAGGTTGGTCCAGAGCTCCATCAACAGCTGTAGAAATCTGGCGAAGACCGCGCCAGTTGTTATCTCAATTCGAAACAAAAATGTACTCCGTTTCTGAATTTTGCAAAACCTGCTTCCATTTGTAGATGTGCAGATTGTGCCTGCTGACGCGATTCCACTTAGAATTGCCAGCAAGATGTTGATCAAAAATCCTCCAGCCTCGAAAACTTTGTCGAGATTACTGGAGACACATTCATCTCCGCAGCCTGTTCTTGCTCCGTGATTTCCGCTATTCTGCACTGCGGAATTAATACCTTCGATGATGAGATGCTGTGGTTGTAATGCAACACAAAACAGGGCGTGGAGGAAAAGCAAAATGCTC
>JACKZZ010014354.1_pt1 | contig 12246 bp, 6 predicted proteins | sample 8027871 | NCBI WGS metagenome assembly JACKZZ01 (sample SAMN15724774, study PRJNA655200) | protist metagenome | isolation source: fluorescence activated cell sorting (FACS) single amplified genomes of... | place: USA: West Boothbay Harbor, Gulf of Maine | collected 2000-07-19
GAAGAAACACAACCTCATCGAAGCCCACAGAAAGCAGATACGGCTGTCAGAAATGCAATCAAACAGGAACGAGTTCATGTACCAGAATGAGGCGGCTAACTCGGGTAGCTTCGGGGGGGCGAGAAGTGGAAGGATTTCGATGCAAACTCCTCGGGGAACCCAGATTCGGCCGGGAATGCGATCGAGAAACAGTCAGCCCGGGGGTCCGTCGTCGGATCGGATCAGGCTGTCACAGGGACAGTCCTCTCAATCCGTGGAACCTTCAGGCCGAATGGTCATCCCTGGTGCTGGGATGAGACGTCCGAGGGCGGTTACGCCGCGGGGAGTAGGAGTGGGTCTCAGTACGTTTTCTGGGGGATTTAACACCACTAAAATCGTCAAGCACCCGGCGTCAGAGGACCCGAACAGGGCGCCCTTGATACGACAGGAGTTTTTGCGGTCGACAACCGCACAAAACGCAGTCCCCGCAGTCGGTCTTAATGTTGGCGTCAAGGGGATTGGAGGAGTTAAGAGCCGGCTAATTAGACCTACATACGTGCCTCCCCACGAAAAAAGGCGGGATTCGCTGCGGTTACAAGTTAGGGCGAAACTGCTGAGGTGAGGGAGCGGATGTTGCTAATTTCCGCCGAGAGCTGGACGGGATCAACACGTGAACTTTATGCTACCATCTACACTATGCCCGCGATAACGCGGTAGTTTACACCACTGAATACTTTACGAGAGCTAGAACTGTGAACTTGTGGCCTTGGCCACTCAGAACTGTTTTTCCGGGCTGCAATGACCTACCTCGGGCTCGATTAAAATGACGAAAATGAAATGCGACCACAGTGACAGCAGGGCGGAACGGCCTTGCTTCGACTTCGACTAGTTGAAGACAACTCAGATATGTTCGGACGATTTCAGGTGAGATTCGGGAAGTCTAAGCTAAAGTCTAGGTGACCAGCCTGTATTACACATAAGTAAGGCACTAAGGATTTCAGCTCCACCCAGTGGCACCCTAGGTAACGGTTATCAAGTAACCTGAAGTGACGATGCTATCCTCGTGTTGTAGCAAGAGTAAGCAGAACGTGTACGATCCTACTAGGCGGATCTCCGTTACCGATACCGACGAAAACGATCCCCCAAATCCCTCGGACAACCCTCAAGCCGGTCCCGCCACCGCGTCAGCCCCTCACTCCCCCTACAACAGCGCCGCGCTCCGGCCGCCTCCGACCGGGGATTCCAGCCCGAGTTTCTTCCGAAACCTCGCGTCGCCGAGTAACCTTTTACGGGGGGCTAGCGAGACCATCTGGGGAGCTAGCGAAGCAGTCTGGGGAGCTACTACCGCCCTTGCAAACACCGTTCAAGAAGCCGCTGGCCCCCAGTACCGGAAGTTCAAGAGGATGCCATCGTTTCCCAACCATAGGGTACGGATTGCCCTTGTGAGACATGGCGAAAGTCAGAATAATGCCCGGGAGGCCAGCGGGAGCATAGCGACCTATTGGCAAGGTCGCGACTCGGATCCGGCGTTGACGGAACGAGGTCACCAGCAAGCTCAGAAGTTAGCCGATTACCTCCAAAACGAGGAGAAATCCTGGATGCTCGGGATCCATCCCCTAACTGAGATTTGGTGCAGCCCAGTGAAGCGGGCCATGCAAACGATTCAACCACTGTCGAAAACACCGGTTGTGCGGACGAACGGACCTTATTACGGAAAGAATCGAACTACAGGGGATCGTATCGACGGAGGGCACGCGAAGTATCTTGAGCCGGGGGGGGTGAGCTGTTATTGTAACACTACTAACACCAACAATGCTGGAGGAGAAGGGGGGAGTCCTGGAGGGGAGGGCGTTGCTGAGGTGCGGAGGGTGTTAAAACCCGTGGTTAAGACAACTGCATTTGAGGAGGGAGGCATGTTTAGTGCAGAAGTCGAAATCCTCAAGGACTACCCGCCGGGCTCGGGGAAGGAGGCGGTTTATCTTCGGTCTAAGACGGCTTATCCGGGTTTAAATAGAGATCAAATTCAGAATGATTTCGGATACGATACAAGTGACCCTTGGGGCCCTCCTGTGACCGAGAAGGGATGGTATACGGCCGAAGTAGGTCATGAGAGGGAGAGCAATGAGGAGGCTAGGGCGAGGGCGTGGGAATTCGCCAGAAAACTGAAAGAGCGCGCCCAAAAAAACTATGAAGAATCCCTAGAATGGCAGAACAACCCGGTTAAGAGGAGGAATTCTGGCACCGATACAGGCGATATTGTGATAAAAACGATGTCGATGAAGAGCGAGGCAGTGCCACCCGGAGCCAGCGACGCAGAGACCGTCGGAGATAGAACGGCTAGGACTGAAGGAGGGGGTGGGAAGGGAGGCATCACTCCAACAGTTAAGACCGAGAATGTTTTGCTTGTGGCCCACTACGAGTTTATAGCGCATTTGTTGAACGCTTTGATCCACTATGACCGTTTTCCCACTCGGAACGAGCCCGATCCGAATAATCCCGGGAAAATGAACAAGGTCCTCATACGGCCTCTGCCGGATGAGTCGGACGACTCGCAATGGAGTCCGGGGTATTGGCGAAGCTTTAACACCGCAGTGTCTATTGTTGATGTATGTGGGGAAACAGGGAAAGTCGACGTCCTCCGCACAAATTGTGTGGACCACTTGCTAAACGACCCAGAGCTTGTTAGTGGATTTCCGCTTGGGTACTACGAATTCAAATAGGCAGCCCCGGGGTGGAAGCTGCATTGCATATCATTGATGATCAATTAAGAATTACACTTACAGTAACAGTACAGTTACTGGTATCATAACTTCCTAGAGTGGCAACAGCCCACTCGATTCTTGTACAAAAGGGAGCAATCTAGCGTGCTTCAATCTTGGAAATTTCAGAAATTTTCGAACTCACCAGCGCCATGCTTTGTTCACGAAATGTTTATTTCTGGAATCAGGCGTTCTCACGGTCAGGATCATAGACAGCCTCAAATTCGGCAAATCCGAAGCGCACGTTCTGAACTCGAAATGCCTATCATCGCTAATCGCGCTCGAATTCCCATTAACCTATTCTCCACCTACGTAGCTATACTGTAAGTAAGAGGAAGGTACTTACACGTAGACGGTAGCATACCAATTAGGTTCAAGATGAAGTTCTCCAAATTCCTTGTTGCTGCGGTGGCCTGTCTTTCTGGGTCCGCGTTGGGAAAAAAGCGGGAAGTTATTGGGGTATGTACGGCGCGGAGCTGTGTCGACGATGCTTGTGAGCCTCGGGATTGCAAGGTCCTGGGGCCGGAAGACCCCAATGCCCCAAAAGTGAACGGAAAAATCGTTTCCTGCACTGGCTGACGCTTGAACCAGGTAGGTCAAGAATTGGATTAATAAGCACTTGGACAAAGATGAAATCGGATGAAACCTCTTTTCCCCAATTTCCCCCAGGAAGTGAACCGTAATCTGACCCCCCCAACCCTCCAGGAAGTGAACCGTAATCTGAAGCAGTGGCTTCATACTGACAGCCATAAGAAGTTCAATAACCTCGATTTAGAGTGGAAACAGGGGCATAACCCGGAACTTCATGTGAACGGAGAAGTCTTCGATTTGAACGGATTAGACGAGAATGGAATCCACAAACTTCTCGGGGAGAGAGGGTTTGAGGAGCTCTAAGGGGTGAATTCCGGTAATGTTGGGAAATGAGGAACGGTTCGGTGATTCGATGAAACTTTGAGACCTGCGTTGGTTCGGCGGTATCTCTACGCTTTAGCATACGCGATAACAAGCTTAAAACTAGCCTGTGACGGCCTCTCCTGTCCTCGACTCCCCGGGAGTTGAGACGGAGAGGCTTGATTTTTACCGCGAATAGAGGTACCTCCAGTGGGGATCAACATGTACGAGTGGGACTCGGTTTGCTCGGATCAGCGGATCACTGTGGCGGAAATGGAAAGCACTACTCGATTTTTATGACGTTTCTACGGCTCGGAGGAGCCTTACTTACACCGTGTCTGTCAACATTGTACTTTTAAACCCGAAATCGCTTAGCGATCATCGATTACTTATGCCATAGTTTCTGAGCTTATTTCGCCCGCGAAGACTTGCAACTCATGTTTTCCATGAGGAACCGCGCGGAAGCTCGAAAAGACTCCGATATGTTATGCGTTCACCGTGTCTGTACATCGTTAGAATGAAATTCGGATCATCTGGTGGCGGGCACCAATAAGCGGTGACCGTCACGCGAGAGAGTTTGACAGCAACAATTGTTCTGTTCGGCGACAGGAGGCGAGTCCTGGTCGTGGAGAACCACGATTCGAACCAGGATTGGAGCTACACCCGTTTTTGAGGTATACTCAGACTGAGGTTCAGGCCATCATAAGCAGGCAGAAATTGAGTCTCATATGAGTCATAAGGGGAATACAGCGTCGAACCGAGTTTCGAGATAACAACCATAAGTCTCTGAACTGGATAGCAATCCTGATTAGAGCTCGTATTCCGAGCCGTAATTGTTGTCATACTATTACCTACGTATTCGGTGAGCTCTCATTAGACTTCCACCCTACCCCTAGTTTGACCCCAATTTGTCCCCGTATACCCCCGTAATTACAATTGGTATTGGTTCAGACATATATTGAGATAGATGGCCGAATCGCCCGGGGCTATCCGTCCCTCAGGGCCGGCTGGGAACGTGACCTGGGGGAAGACCGAAGTGACCTCGGATCCGTTGCGGAGAGTCGTTCCACCGGGCGGCGCAAGACCCTCTGCCGCCGAAGCTGCAGCAGCTGGACCTCCAAACTCCGCCATGAAGGGCCAAAAAGGAGGCGGGAGTGGGGGGTCCTCTTTGCCGTCTAGTTCCTCCAGTGCTGATGGTAAAGACGGCCAGGACCAGCCTCAGAAACGCGGCCAGCAGGACGGAAAACAGGGCGAGTACAACCAAGAGAGACGGCGGTCTTTCACAGATGCGATCGATAATATCGGCAAAACCTTCTCGATGGCCATCCAGGGCATTGCCGGCAAGCTCGAAGTCAATGACTCGGACTCCGATGATAGTGACCACCGGGGGCGCTCCCGAACGGGTAGTGGCGTGTATGGGACTCCGTATGGAATCCAAGCCGGAAGCTCCACGATCGGTGGACCCAGACGGATTGCTCCGCAAAACCTGGGGACGTCGGCTACTTCCGCTGACGGTTCCGAGGCTTATCCACCAACACTTGAACGGGGTTCAAGCGGAACCGGCGGCGGCAATAGTCGGGCGGTGGGTTCTATCAGGGAAAGGAGGGAGAAAAAAACGAAGCTGAAGGAGGAATACGGGGCGTGGGAGCAGTTCTCGACGGTTAGTTTCCGCCGGGAGCTGGATATGGACGTCAAACGCGCCCAAGAGTTCGAATCTCAGGAGCATACCGGGCTCGAACGGGTTTGGTACGAAACGTCCTCCTGGATTATTCCAGCGCTTGTTGGGTTTTTGACGGCTGCTACGGGGAGTACGATTGAGATCATCGTTGATAAGTTGTTCACCTGGCGCAGGGGGATCTGTATTACAGACCCTTTTATGACGGCAGCCGAGTGTTGTGCGCACGAGGTTTTCGCTGATTACTCCTGTAAAGGGCACGAACCCACGGGCGAGTTGAGACGGTGGAGCGAAATTCTGTTTACGGATGCGGGCACTACACCGACCTTGGATCCGAGGATTTACGCCGCGAACAGAGCTAAAAAGGTGTCGGAAACGGCGCCGATACTGGCGCATAGGAAGGGGGGATTATACGGCGAAACGAGCTCAGGAGCTTACGACAAGCCAGGAGATGGGCCGAAGGGGATCGACGCTTTTTTTTTGTCGGAAACCGCGCCTATGAACACAGGAGTGCCGAGTCTCAATGGCGGTTTTGGGAAATATGCGAAGCAGTACCCCGGCGCCCATCCGATTTTTGGGCACGCTCATGATGAGCACTCGTTTTTTGGGATGGCAACGAATCTGGTCGGGACTGTTACCAGCACTATTGCGGGCGGTCTTGGGATTGACACAGTCAGTTCCCAGGATTTGAACAATCAACAGGAAAGCCATGCTCTGCACGCTCATATCACGTCCAACAGCACCGCGAGTCATCCGAGCGATCATCTGGCGAGTCAGCCCCGGGACTACGTGTATAGGTCAGCCCCGGAGGTGTACAACCACTTGCGGCCTTTCCGGGACGAAACTTCGGTTTTCAACTTCATCGTAGACGCTTCAATTCTGCTGGTTACGTGCATGGTTCTGGCGATTACGGCAGCCCTTCTCGTTAAACACATCGCTCCTCACGCCCGCGGTTCCGGAATCCCAGAGGTCAAGACCATTCTGGGAGGGTTTCAGATGCCGTCAGTGCTGAGCGCGACGACGCTGACGATCAAGGGAATCGGATTGTGTATGACGGTAGGGTCTGACGATCAAAGGGATTGAGCTGTGTATGGTGGTAAGTTGTTGTGAGAGGATGATGATCGATGGACTTTCATCAAACTGAGAACCCTCCTCAAATTCCGCTTCTTCCCCCGTAGGTATCTGCTGGGCTCGCCCTCGGTAAAGAAGGACCCCTGGTCCACGTCGCTTGTTGTTGGGCGGTAGTTTGTGCCCAACTTTCGCAACGTTACGCCGAATCCGCCTCCAAAACCCGCGAGCTCCTCTCCGCCGCTGCTGCCGCCGGTGTCTCCGTGGCTTTCGGAGCCCCGTTGGGAGGAGTGTTGTTTTCGTTTGAGGAGGTCTCAACTTTCTTCCCCTCGAGAACGTGCTCAAGAGCGTTTTTCGCGGCGGTTATGGCCGCCCTGAGTCTCCAATGGTTCGACCCCACTGGAACAGGGAAACTCACTCTCTTCCAAGTCACCGACGCGGGAAAACTCAACTACTTCGAGTACTTTCCTTTCGCTCTTCTTGGGGTGTTAGGGGGGTTATTCGGGGCATTTTTTGTGCATGTTAACACAAATTTTTCCGCGATTCGCATGGGCGACATGTGGAAGAAGCGGATTCCTATTGTGACCGAAGTTGCCCTCATCTCGTCTTTTACAGCAATCACTAACTTGGTTAACGACTTTATGGAACCGCTGCCCAGCACTGTTATACACCGTCTCTTTGCCCCGTGCAGCGACTTGATCGAGAAGTACGACGAGCTGAAATTATGTGATGTGGATCGGACGCCGGCGTTTGGGTTTAACTTGGTAATGTCGATGTTTATAGCGGGGATGGTAAGATTCGTACAAATGGTAGTAACTTTCGGTACAGGAGTCCCCGCTGGGTTGTTCGTACCCTCGCTATTCTTTGGAGCCTGTATGGGGAGGGTTTTAGGAACGATGATGTACTGGAGCAACGAAACTTGGGGGTGGGCGGCGTTTCAAATCGAGCCCGGTGTGTACTCGATGATTGGGGCCGCCGCAATGCTTGCCGGGGTATGCCGTGTCACAATCTCCCTAGTTGTTATTATGTTTGAGTTAACTGGAGCGCTGGAGCATATCGTTCCGTTTATGTTGGCCGTTCAAATTGCGCGGTGGACCGGAGATTATTTCGGCGCCGGCATTTATGATAACCACATCAAACTCAGGAAGTATCCGTTTTTGCATGAACCCGATGAATGCAATATTTCTGGGAAAGCCGAAAATTTGATGGACGACGATATCGACTGCATATGTGTGGAGGATATGAACACGATCGGTAAGAGTACAAAGTGGAGCAGTTTCTGAAGAAATGTCGTTTGATTTCGCCCGTATTTCCACCCTATCTCGACCCTACTGCCCCCAGGTAATATGACCGAAATGCTCGAGGAGTTTCCCAAGTACAACGGTTTCCCGCTTGTGAAATCCGAGGTCGACTCCGTGGAGGACGATGATTGGGTCCTTCTCGGGTATGTTCACGCCTCCGAGCTCAAGTTGAAGATCCGCGAGTGCTCCAAGTACCTCCACCCGGACACCCCCATGTATTTCCAGGCATATCAGGCTATTAACTCGACGAGAAACGGGGTAAACTGCTCGGACCTGGTCGATGACACCGTCATCCGTATCGTTCCTGATACTCCTTTGTACTTGATTCATCAGATTTTTCATAAATTGGGGTTGCGGTTGATAGCGGTGGTCTCCCGCGGGCGCTTTAAAGGTCTAATTACTAAAAAAGCGTTTGTGAAATACGTCCAAAACGCTCATCACAAGCAGGAACACAAGCCGAAAAATAAGGAACCGACGGCGGTTGAGGTGGAGGCGGCTTTCGCTAATCGGGCGCAGAATACGACCGCGGCATTACTGTCTGCGGGCGGCGCGATGCCCAGCCGAAACTGGAGTAAGGAGGGGAAACCGGGGGGGCCGGACTCGCGGATCTCCGAAGGTCCGGACGCTCTGCAGGGCGGGCCAGGGAACCTGTCGGAGTCGCTTTTGAATTTGGACGTTAAGTCGAGTCAGTCGGTGGGTGTTAATGGGCCAAATGGGCCTGGTACGGCCGGCACCGGTAGTATTGGAGCTGGCCTTTACGAGGCTCCGGAGGAGGTCGGAAAGACGGTTGACAAGGCGCTCTCGCACCGCGACCAGCTCCACGCGACGCACGGACTTAGGGCGCACAAGCAGCAGCTCCAAGACCAGGCCAACACCACAGATTCCGAACCGGGGTCGGTTCCCCATGGAAACCGGACTCCGGGATCGCCCTGGCAGCCCATCCCGAACATGAATTCGTCGACGATTCAAACAAATGAGATCTTCCAGTCTGCGAAGTCGCAATCTCCATTAGTGAAGCAGTTGTCGTCCACCCCCACAAGGACTTTCGGGGAGAAGAGCGAGCCCAACAGTACGCAGGCGAGCATGGGGAAGAGACGGTCGTTGCCGGCCTCGGCCTTTTGGGGCGCCGGAAACCCCGCAAACCTCGACGTCAATGTGGACATCGATATCGCGAAAAGGCCGTCGGATATGCGGTTGGAAGGCCGTGCGAAGAGAAACCTGCGACAAAAGAATATCACGGCTAGTACTACGACGGGGGAGATGGGGTTGGCCGACTTTCGGCGGAGGTCCCAGCCGGGGAGTAAGGACATGACGGCACTCTCGCCCACAATCAGTCAGCAAGGCGGGGCTACTAATGTCGTGGTGGATATGGGGAAGAAGTAAAGGGCGGATATGGGAAAGAAGTAAAGGGAGTGGTGAACATAGGGAAGAAGTAACACGTTCTTGCTAGATGTTAGGACTAGCGGTGGAACCTTCCTCCACATTGGACCAGGTTCTCAAGATAGATCCACAGTGACATTTATTGGTAAACAGTTCAGACTTCGGTCAATGTGACTATTATACCCCGGGCAGTTGCCCGCACGAAAATTCTTACGAAGCATCTACCGTATTTTTTCATCGATCGGTACCTACTAAGTTCTAACAATTTTTGATGTCCAGGAATCCCGATGGTACCAATGAATCAGATTGAAACTTACCGCTGGAATTCCGATTTCCGTAACGATTTCCTACGCAAGCGTTTCGGAGGCTTACACAAGCGTTCCGTAGACTTACGCGCCCGAAAATGCCAATGAATAAACCTTACCTGTTACAGTTTAAACCTGTGCGAAGTCCACTTTCAGAACTGGACCGCACTAAATTCAGTTCACTCTGCCAGCACCACTAGCTGTTTTCTTTAATAGTGGGTGCGGCGGATTCAAACAAAGTACCTGTAAATCAGGCCGCGAGAGGACGCATCTGAACGCGTCGCCGCGGTTGTATTTATCTCTCAAGCGGCTAAGCACTCTCCTCACACGAGGCACGGAGTAAAGTTTTTATAGGTTCCAGTGACCGGTGTTCCTGGACCGTGAGGTGGAGGGGTCAGCGTCACCGCGGGTACTCCCCTTTTGTAGCCGTACCTCGTCAAGAATCCGAATTTTCCGCGCGTTGAGGTTACCTGGTTGGAGTCAGGAGAAGGGAATTGAGCATCTGAATATCCAAACCCCTATCGCGTTTTTTCTCGAAGTAGAGTAGCAGAATCACTACGGTAATATCATACAAACCTGAATTGAAATTTTGCCATCATAACGTTAAGTTCTAACCTTTAAGCGCTGTAACTCGAAGTAATTAACACTGTAAAATGCCTTCTGCCGCCAGCACCCCGCGGAAGCCTCACAAAGGTGGGCCTTCTATTCCAGAGGACAAGCTCAGCGCTTCATGTGGCTCGCTTCTGCCATCAATGGAAATCCCGGTTAAACCTCCGCTAAAAGGCATGGAAACGTGTCCTTCAACTTCTACGTTGTCATTAAGCACCGTAGCTGGGAGTAATCATTCTACCTCTACCACTTCGCTTCGATCGGATGTAAAGCCGATGACGAGGGTGCCAAGTGGCGTATCCCGGGCAGATCTTAGGAGCAGTTTTGACGCCGCCCGAAAACTATTTGAAGGGTGCGATGAGGGGACTGAAGGGCCCGACAACAATTTGAATGAGACTCCGAGAGACGGATCAGAATCTGCGTCCCAGCCTCGGAGTTCGCCGTCGTTCGCTTCACCGACTAGGGGTTACACGGAAATTAGGCAATCCCGGCTGGTAAAGTATGGTTATCCCCCACCAGAACCCTCCAGCGTGCGCTCGTCTCGACGGTCGTCTCCGACTCCGAAGAAAGGTGCGGTTACGAGCTCCACCTCCCCGCCTACGGCGGCGAATTCACCGAGACGGACACCGGGTGTGGTGGGCGCCACTGCTTCTCCAGCTACCGCTTCCCCTGCACCTTCTGCCGATACCCAGGGACGGTCAACGGCGAGTAATCCCTCACCAAATATGGGAGAAGACCTGCTAGAGAAGTCAACAACCTCTCAGGGTGACGCTCGAGACTCGAATAACCCCGGCCCGAGTCCGCCGAGTCAACACCGGTTTCTACAACCACCCGGTAGCGCAGGTGGTGCTTCCCTGTCTAATCCGAGCGGGCGAGGAACGGGCGGTATGCCGCGGAGTCCGCAACTGAGTTTGACGCCGATTACGAGTGTGAACATCGCGGATCCTAACTGGTTGCAGAGTGTAAACGCGGCGGTAGAAGCTAACCTCCGAAAAAACACCGAAAACGCTACTGAAATGCACCGAGTCAGCGGGGGAGACGCTGGTGGAACCGGGTCTTCCACAACGAGTCTGCTGCCCGAGAAGAGCTCGTCTTCCAGTTCCGGTTCTCTGCCGAGGTTTACGGATACGAGCGCGGATAATCGTCCTACAACGGTTGCGGCGGCATCGGCTTCCGTACCTGAAGGTGTTGAGGAACGGGTGCGAGAGAAATTGAAGTCAAAACTTCAGCAGGAGCTTCATTCTCTAGTTCAAAACGAGTTAGCCTCAGCTTCTGCAGACGGACACCTCCTCGCGCCAGATTCTCGTAAAACGGGTTCGTTGTCGCCTCGGCCGAGTGAGAACTCCCGGGCAAGTAATAATCTGCTCACACCTTCGGGATTGCGAAAACCTCCTAAGAAGAGTCGGTCGAATCAAAGCCTGGTTACGTTGAGTCCCGCTCCGAGTACGTTGAGTCCTGGCGAGGGTGGGAAACCCTCCGGACCGTCGCCGCTGGCGAAAACCCCAAAGGCGTTTATGAAACTCCTTCAGCATTCTAGGGGGTTGTCGCAGGAGATCATGAGTATCATCGAGCAACGGTGCACCCCAGACAGTGCCAACTCCGGAGGAAGTCTTAGCAGTGACGGCAGTGAGTCCGACGGGGATTCGGGGTCGGAGAGAACGGCTTCGCCGCCGAATAGCGGAAGTCTGCGTCCACTTCCTGACGGGTTGGATCCCACTACTTTAGGTATTTCCCAAGAGGCACTGGCAGCGATCGTTTCTAAAGTGAGGAGTTCGGAGAAACGGCGGTTGAGGAGTGAAATCCGCTCGGAGATTACTCAAGAAGTAAGAGAGAAGATGAAGTCCAAAGTGAGTCTCATTCACGAAGAACTGAGCTCGCAGGTGGAGGTTCTGCGGAACCACGCCTCACAAATGAGGCTGCAGGGAGTGAAGTTGAGTGGCACACTCGCTGAGGTGAAGGCTGCGAGGGAGGGTCAAGAGGGGTCAGATGGGTCAGGAAACATGGGGGAAACCGGGGCGCTACCCCCCAATTTCGACGCCATTTTTGACGATGAAGAAGAAGAAGATGACGATGAGAAGCCTCTGTTGTCTTCTCCGCCATCCAGAAGGAGCGTGATCACGGGCGTGCACCGGCAAAGTGTTAGTGGTTATTTAAACCGTAAGAGCAACATGAGCAACATATCGTCTATATCCACGCCGCCGAATGGACCTCAGAAGGGTTCCCCAAAGGTTATGCCCATATCAGACGATCCTCACGTCGCCGACGACTCGTTTTGGGTC
>JACKZZ010019357.1_pt1 | contig 12246 bp, 6 predicted proteins | sample 8027871 | NCBI WGS metagenome assembly JACKZZ01 (sample SAMN15724774, study PRJNA655200) | protist metagenome | isolation source: fluorescence activated cell sorting (FACS) single amplified genomes of... | place: USA: West Boothbay Harbor, Gulf of Maine | collected 2000-07-19
ACGCGCTAATTTCTTTTACGCTGTCATGATGCAAGCCAATATTTGCACCCAGAGCAACGAGTTCATTGATAAGAGACTCCAGCTTTTTCTTCGCTTGGGAGTTTTTTCCACTGCTGGGGTTTTCGTCCAGCATACGGATAAATGTCCGAACATTATTTATGAAATCTTGTGTGTCGGCATTGAACTTACCCATGACCGCAGTTAACTTCGACGTCCAATCAACACCGGCACTTTCCCTGACTTCCAAAAAGGCAGGAGACTCGGGCTGTTTTGCGTAGAGCTCCGCCAGTTGGTTCAAATCTGCTTTCACGTTTGCAAACGCCGACTGCACGTTCTTCAAGGCGTTTTCCAACGCGAGGATAAGTCCTTCCATACGATTTGACGGGTTATGGTGACCATTGTCATCTGAATTAGGTGTGATAAATCTATCCATGACCGTTCGAACAATATATTCATTAACGTGATCCAGTTGCAACTTTGTTGCGTTCCCAGTGTACTGGGGCAGCGTCTGCAAGGCATGGCCATGGCTGAGCTTATCCATAATTGCGTTAATTCCATGGTCAAAGGCTGGGATACTCTTCTTGGTTACCTTTTCAATGATCGGGGCATTCACCTTTGCATGCTGAGCCTTGATTTCCTCCAGTGTGTCGTTCGCAAGAACCTTTCTAACTTTAGTAATCACTTCTGACGTTGACTGAACAGGGGACTGGCGCAAATAGTGACCATCAGCGACTACCGCTGCAGCGCAGAGGACTATCAGTGCACTTCCTAAACGCGACATTGTAAGCAGTTTCCCCAACGAATGTTTCTGTGAAGGTCAATGGCTATGCATCCGTTTCCTTTTGTGTGAATTCCGTTCTTTATACCAGGCCAACAATGTAGGTGTGCGCAACCGCCTGATACGAGAGAGATGGCTTGTTAACCGATCTTCGATGGTATTATAATTATTGTAATAATAACAACACGATGATGGTAGAAGGAAGGGGCCTTCATATTTTAAATTTAATTATAAGTAGATGAAGAAAGGACCTTCTTCTTCTGTAGAAAACTATTAGGGACACGGAGTATACAAATAATTGTACTTTTGTTTTTAAATGTTGGCCGGGGGGTAAGGAGGCAGTCCAAACAGTATCTCTTATTTATAAAATAATTGTACATTTATGTGGAACACCTTTATTCAATACATATACTGTGCAGTTATTATAAATAAAGTTAGTGTCAAAAATTACTTGATCATTGTTCCAACATAAAATGAGGAGCCGAAAACCGACGAAGAAGTCCATGCAAAAAAAAGGGGGATAATGATATTGTAATGTAATTCCTATGCAGTACACTCTTATTGGAATTGTTTTGTACTTCCCCGTAGTCTTTTACTACGCATAGAATATAATACAAATGGGCTCAGCACTCGAACTGTTTAGCCTTGTGAAGTTTGATGGAAAGGTCTGTGCTATCAAGGTGCTATTTGCCTTTTCTTGCTTGCATATTGGTTGGATTATTTATTATTTATAATAATTATTTGACTTCTCCTTTCCTCATAACTACTATCTATCTGTTACAGCGTTCTATTTGTTTGAAAGGAAAGTTATGCGTGCGTGCGTGCGCTTTCCATCGAGTCTAGTGCGATGGGATAGGCAGTTCATTCGGAAGGAAAGCAAAAGGAACGTTGCGGCTGAGGAGTTGTAAAACAAAGCAACGTACAGGACGCGAAAATTTCCTTTTACTGGGAGTAGCTGGATTAAAATACATAGTAATTATATTTCACTACCATGAGGACGGCTTTGCTGAGTTTGGCGTTGGTTTTCGCCGTAGTTGCCGTTGCATCGGGATCGAGGCAACGGCAGAAGCCGGAAGATCTAACGGAGGGGGTACCGAAAACAGGTATGGAAGAGGCGAAGAAAACGCACGAACGTCTACAAAGAACGGTAGGGATATCTTTTGGTATGCAAAAGAAGCAAGCCGCTGCAAAAGAGTCTGTATCGGACGACGCGGTAATTTCCTCAGACCGTCTGAAATCTTCATGGGCACTATTGAGCGTGAGCGGAGTTCAAATGACTGCAAAGGAAGCAGAGGACTTGTTGAGCTCAATGTACACCAGTTTGGAAAAAACGAAGAAAGTGCTGAACTATGCAACAGCACAGCAAAGCGTAATCGAAAAGCAACTTTCAGCTGCGAAGAGGCAAGGAAACTCGAAGCTACAGAGTATTTTGACGGAGAAAAACACCCGTGCCAAACAAGGCATCGAGTATATTTTGCAGCACGTTCGCTCAAAATTTAACCTTCCCGCAAAATTACCCTCGGACGTCGAAAGGGTCGAGAAAATGTTGCTGCTTAAGCAAAAGGCCAAGTTTGCGGAGGAGCGCAGTAAATTATCTCAAAACCAAGACGAGGAGCGCCGGAAAAGAGACGCCATGGACGCGGAGGAAGAAAAACGGAAGGCCGATAGCAGGAACGCCCAAGACAAGGCCAAGAAAATTGCAGAGCAGGAAGCTAAAGCCCAAGACAAGAGAGCAAGGCAAGAAGAAGCTGAGAAAGCAGCACAGCGAAATTCAAGAGCAGCCGTAAAAGAAAAACAAAAAGCAGAGAAACGACTCGCAGATGCTCGGGCGGGGAAAGACTTTGAAGCCATTGAGCGTGCTAAGCGACAACTGCAAATGAAGCAACGATTAGCTCTCCAGAGCCAGAAGAGGCTGGAGGAAGCCGGAGAAAAACAGAAGCAATCGCAGGGGAACATAGATGCCCTTAAAAAGTCTCTTAGCGAGCAGAAAGCTAGGGCATCGAGGTCCGAAGAAAGCAACAAGCGTGCCGTTGCCCACATGCAACGGTTAGAGGAGCACGGAAACAGCAAGATGAAAAGTTTGAACAGGGATATTCAGGACATTTTGAAGGAAAAACAAGACCTGTTGTCTAGGAAAATGTCGTTAGAAAACCAAATGGCCACTAATATGAAATCAGCCGAGGCATCCGTGAAGAAAAACCACGAAGAATTTAGGAAGAAGGCAGAGAGAAATGCCAAGAAATCTGCGACCAAGCAAGTTTCAACAATGAAAAACATCATGAGCGAGTTTATGGCAAAAATAGCCGCGAATATGCCGAAGCAAGCCCAACCTGCTCAACCAGCCCAACCTGCTGCAGCTGGTGGTGTGCAGGTGAAAGGCCCCGGGGGCACGAATGTAGCTGTGCCGGGCACAACATTGCATATAGAATGCAATGGATGTGGTGGCGATAGTAATAGTAATAGCGATGAAAAGGAGTCTTCTACACCCGAAAAATCAAACCTCGAAGGTCAGGTGACAACGGCCGTAGACGCTGCTGTTGCCAAGATTGTAGGGCAGCATAAACTAAGAGGTGCCCTGAATAGCCAAGACGACCCAGCTGCAACCAAGAAAACTTTGGACGCGAAAACTAAAGAGGCAGAATCTCTTAAGCGAGACTTGGAGAGTCAAAAAGAGGTGACCAATCAATTGACCAAGAAGGCCTTGGAGAAAGACCAAAAGCTGGAAGAGTTGACAAAAGCATAATGGAAATTCTACTGCGATATGTTGTGATATTTTTGTTTTGTTAATTTTTTTTCCATATTAATATTATTATTATTTTTTCTAAAAGAAGAATTTTTTTACTTTTTTTTTTAAATTTCTTCGAAGAAGTATACAATACCTTCTTCTATATTTTGAGTGCATAACTTATAGACTACGGCCTCGTATGCGGTGGGTACTTCGCTGGATTATTATTATATTTACCTATATAAAATACATATATTAAATATTAAACAAGTACATACCGTAGTAGATTCATATACATATCCTATCGGATTACTACCTATAAGAGTACATTTGGAGCTATATAGACGAATAGTATCCAATTTAAAATACGAGGAATGTATCACATCATCATCAAAGAAAACAAAGCGACGTCATCATCAATTCAATACATGGCACAGCATTCAAAATCACAATCGCATCATCACACTTATGAAGTACTCGTACCTCAGGTGTTTTATTTTCTACCAGGTACGAACCGAATAGTAAAAGTATAAGTCAATAAGAAATAAAAAAAAATAGAAGAAGAAGAAAGAAGAAGATTATTATTATTAGTCTATTACTGTACAGTATTTTATTTCTTCTATCTTTTTTTTCTTTTTCTTCTTCTTCTTCTTCTTCTCGAAACACAACGAACAACACACGACACAACACGAGGAAGAACAAGAGCACCACCACCACAGCAGAAAAAAAAAAAAAAAAGTAGTAGAGTTTTTGTTCCTTCTTCTTTGTTCGTATCTGCATGTCTTCGTCGTTCCATGGAATGTTGTATGTAGACGATGTTCATGTGACTTTCATAGTCATCCTAACAGAAGGAAAATATATGCTCATAGTACGTGTGTAGAATATATTTAATTTAAATTCACTCTTTTCACCGTATTGATTCATTACCCATCCTTATTATGTCAGTAAACAAGCGTCAGAAAATGGACATTCACACAAACTGCATTAACACCATCAGGATCCTGTCAGCAGAGGTTGTACAGAAAGCAAAAAGTGGACATCCTGGGGCCCCAATGGGGTGTGCCCCTATAGCACATGCCCTTTGGAGCTCTGTGATGAACTATGCGCCTTCAACACCAGATTGGCCAAACCGAGATCGCTTTGTATTGTCCAACGGTCATGGGTGCGCGTTGTTGTACACAATGCTTCACTTGACAGGGTATGCTAACCCCACTATGGACGACTTGAAAAACTTTCGTCAACTCGGAAGTCCCACTGCGGGGCACCCAGAAAACCACCTGCTTGCTGGAGTTGAAGTTAGCACGGGGCCACTTGGCCAAGGAATTTCAAATGCGGTTGGCATGGCGATTGGGGAAGCCCACATGAGGGCTCGCTACAACAAAGAGGGCCACTCTTTGGTGAACCACCACGTTTATGCAATTTGTGGCGACGGGTGCCTCCAAGAAGGAGTGGCGGCAGAGGCCTGCTCTTTGGCTGGGCACCTGGGGTTAGGGAAATTGATTGTCTTGTACGATGACAACAATATTCAGATCGACGGCACCACTGATCTTGCCTTTACGGAAGACGTCGGGAAGCGATTTGAAGCGTATGGATGGCAAGTCCTTTCCTGCGATGACGGGAACACTACGGACATTGCCAATTTGCAAAGTTTGATTGCCACCGCCCAGGCCGAGACCGGCAAGCCGACCATCATCAAGGTTAAAACTACCATTGGAATTTACGCGGCGAAGCAAGGCACTCACAAAGTCCATGGTTCCCCAATAGGAGATGACGACATCGCTGCGATCAAAACTAAACTCGGGTACGACGCCACCAAGATGTTCCACATCCCCGAAGAAGTTCGCCAGTATTACTCGGCTGTTTCCAGCGCAGGGGAGCAAAAATACAAGGAGTGGCAAGCAACCTGGTCGGCGTACAGCACGTCTTTCCCAGAAGAGGCGGCGGAATTGCGCCGGCGCTGGGAAGGCGAGCTTCCAGAGAATCTATTGAGCGCGTTGCCAAAATTTACCGTAGGCGACAAGACAATGGCTACTCGCAAACATTCGCAAGCGGTCATTAAATCGTTTGCAAATTTGGTCCCAGAGTGGGTCGGTGGATCGGCCGATTTGACCCCTTCCAACTTGACAAATTGGCCAGAGGACTGTGCAGATTTCCAAAAAGCGACCCCTGAGGGCCGCTACCTTCGTTTCGGTGTACGCGAGCACGGAATGGCAGCAATCGTAAACGGACTAGCTGCCTACGGCGGGTTTATCCCATTTGGCGCGACATTTTTGAATTTTGTGGGCTACGCATTGGGCGCCATCCGAGTTAGCGCCCTTAGCCATTTCCGTGCCATTTACGTCATGACACACGATTCTATCGGGCTAGGGGAGGATGGCCCAACCCACCAGCCAATTGAAACGCTGTGCAGCCTTCGTGCCATGCCGAACATGTACGTTTTTCGCCCGTGTGATGGAAATGAGACGTCGGGGTCGTATTTTTCTGCGCTTTCGTGCAAAACAGCACCATCCACGATTTGTCTAAGCCGTCAGGGCATGCCTACCCAGGCTGGCTCAAGCGCGGAAAAAGTTCAACGTGGTGCGTACATCCTCTCAGATGCCAGTGACGGCAAGCCAGACATTACGTTTGTTGCCACCGGATCAGAGGTCAACTTGTGCGTCGAAGCAGCAAAATTGCTAAGCGACAGCAAAGCTCGCATCGTCTCAATGCCCTGCTGGGAGCTATTCGAGTCCCAGTCCGACGACTACAAGCAAAGCGTTCTGGGATCAGGGAGCCCAGTTGTCAGCGTAGAAGCAGGGTCATTGACAGGTTGGAGCCGCTATTCGCACTACCAAATAGGCATGTCAACATTTGGGGTATCTGCCCCCGGCGCCCACGCGTTTAAACATTTCGGGTTTACCCCGGAAAATGTAGCGGAGAAAGCAGAACGTGTGCTGAAATTTTACTCGTCCAACCCAGTTCCAGCCCTGATGCAGACGATTTAAGCGGCCCGACGATTTGCACTCTCACGCGAGAGATAATTTCACCGGCATATTTCATAAAATTTATTATACGCGTACTCTTATCATTAATATAACTTGACGCGGTTGTACAGAGCAAGAGAGAAACATTAGAACAAGTTTACGAGTTAGTATAATGAGTTCTAGCAAATATGCATAAATTATTACTTCGTGTGCTGTGTAATCTTTTACCATTTACCACATTTAAAAAGAGTTGCAGAAAAATCTTTATGCCAAACCAACGGTCCAAATGCGAACTTTGTTGTCGGTGTAACCACTGAAAAGGGTGGCGCCATCGGCACTCCAGGCAAGGGAGATGCAGTGGTGTTGTTTGGCTTTTGGGCCAACCACTGGAAGCTCTGGGGAAAGCTCTCCTACAACGATCTTGGATTCAAGGTCCCAGATCTTGATGCACTTCTCGGTGGCGGCGCACAACCAGTATCGGTTGGGGGAGAAGACAAGACTGTGGATGATGTCGTTTGCTTCCAAACTGTATAGGCGTTTGCCTTCGTTCAAGTCCCAAAGCATGGCAACGCCGTCCTTACCACCGGAGGCGCACAAGGACCCGTCTGGTGATACGGTTACGGTGTTCAAGTAACCGGTGTGGCCCATAAGGTTGGTGCGAAGCTTGCAGTTGGTCAAGTTCCAAACCTTTACAAGGCCGTCCCAGCCGCAACTAACGATAAGCGGGTTGGCAGTGCTTGGGGAGAAGCGTACGCAGGAAACCCATTCTTTGTGTCCATCTTCGTCTGGGATGGTAAATTTACATTCGCCAAGGGTGTTCCAAAGCTTGATGCTCTTATCGCGGGAACCACTGACGATTTGACGGTTATCTTGGGAAAATGCCACGGAAAGGACGTCCTTGGTGTGGCCGACGAAACGGCGGGAGGTCTGGCCGTTGGCCAAGTTCCAGAGGCGAAGGGTACCGTCCCAACTTCCGGAAAGGGCGAACTGTCCGTCGCTGGAGATGATTACGTCTTCTACAAAGTGGGAGTGACCTTGAAGGCGGCGGCGGGCGGTGCCGTACGATTCTTCAGTGCGGGTCAAGTCCCATATAACGATGGTCTTGTCGCGAGACGCGGTCAAGATCATGTTTGGGTTTTCGGCGGTGGTTGCGATCGCAGTGATCCATCCGTTGTGGCCTTCGAGTTGACCGCGGTAGGTAAGTTGTTCAGACATATTTCTTTTGATGTTTTGTTTTGGTTGCTAGTTTAAAAATTCAGGTTAATTAAGCAGAAAGGTTGAGATCTTCGTACACTGATATCAGAGATATTTTTCCATTGCACATTGTAACAAGAAGAGGTTGGTAGAATACACACCACCAATCCTACAAAAACAAAGCAACAAGATGAAAATATAATAAATAAAAATAATAATAATAGAAGAACGAGACTAGTCAAATAACACTAAATAATAATAATAAAAAAGGAAGGCATTATTTATTTTTTATTACTACTACTTTTTTTTACGAAGAAGAAGCTGCAACAAACAAGGCCATGATGTCATGTTGTCCAAAAAATACCAACCAACCAACCATTGAAATTGAAAGAAATAAAATAGAGCAAGGGAAGGAAATAAGATGGATATTAAATATTTAAGGTATATTTAAAATATAATAAATGATTAAGTCATAATATTAAGTATATGTATATCAATAAGTATATAACATAATTGTATTGTTATTTAATAACCTTATTATTACACTTTGAGAGCTGAAAGAGCTGCGAGAGCGAAAGAAGCTCGAAAATGGTTGGATTTGGTGAAATGAAATAATAGAAAGAAATAAGAATACAATATATATAAAAATAATAAAGAAATTATTAATATGAAAATAGAATTAAGTTAGTACAGATAAGTACAAATATAAACAGAAACGATAAATGTATCCTAGATAAATGGATGTATCACTTGTTAATAAATAAAATAATAATAGTGTGAAATGTAATAAAAACAAGAATTGTTTATATTTTACAAGTTTATTATACCTATTTATCACTTTATATCTAATTACTAAATATTGTATTTTAAATTACTTTCAGGAGGACCACTCAATGAAATGGATGCTTTCGAGTCCATGGTTCGGTACAAAATGATATACATTATTAGTCCATAGATTACAAACAGTATTATAGTGTGGAATTATTGTACTAATATATGCAAATAAATAAAAATGGTTTGATTTCCTAATTACAATCCTATGACCATGTTATTGTACTATTCTCCTTTCTATATTATATCCAGTGCTCTGTCATGTTATTTTTTGTTTTTCCCTGTTCTTCCTTAGTATTATTATGTTATTGTTCAGATTGTGTGATCATGTATTTTTCATTTCATTGTGTTGTTGGAGCTTCTTCTTCTTCGTAGTATCATCATCATCTCAACAATCTTCATCATCAACAATATCTCAACAACATCTTCATCACAATCAATTAAAAAAAAATTGAACATTTCGTTCGTTCTTTGTTTCATTTGCCTCGGTACGCCGCAAGCAGGAGTGACAAAAGATTTATTTGCTACAGTAAAGTGCCAGTTTGAATGAAACGCAACACAAAAACAAAAAAAAAGAATCAAAAAAATCCAATTCCAACATATTTAGGATCAGGTAATTGTCTGTAACCAACAGCCCTCTTCCAGCGTTTGTATTATCACTAAACATGTCCAACATGATGAAAGCCAAAACCTTCGAGTCAGAAGACTCCAAAATTTTTCGTATTCGTATCACCCTTACGTCAAGAAATGTAAAAAATCTTGAAAAAGTTTGCGCTGATTTGAAGAACAAAGCCCAGCAAAAGAACTTGAAAGTTTCTGGCCCAGTTCGTCTGCCAACCAAGAACTTGCGTATCACCACCCGTAAGGCACCAAATGGTGAAGGTACCAACACCTGGGATAGGTATGAAATGCGCATCCACAAACGTGTTATTGACTTGCACTCCCCATCCGAGATTGTGAAGCAGATCACCTCCATCTCCATCGAACCAGGAGTGGATGTTGAAGTTTTCTTCAAAGACCAATAAAGTTTCAGTCCGTGTAAACATTACATACGAGTTTAATTTTGTTAAATTAAAGAAAACGTACCAATTCTCAATTATTATACACAAAAATCTCATTCGATCAAGAAAGAGTAAGAAGAAGAAATGTCGTTCCTGCGTTGCTGTATTCACCTGTTATGTACATCATCAAAATACTATATGGTATAAATGTACTATTATATTTTACATGTTGGATCTGTATGTTAGTTTTTATTATATGTAGTATTAATTTAATATTATATTTACCTATCATATATATGTATATAAATATGTATACTATTTAATTTATTATAAATCATTTCTATTTTGCTTCTTCTTTTCCCTATTATTGAGCTATTAATTACTGTAGTCATTAGTGATGCTGTGTCTTTACAAAAATATTTAAAACATATTTTTTATTTTTTAGTATTGTTATTGCTTCTTCTTCTTCTTTCTTTTCTTTTCATAAAACTGGCATCATTCATCATTATATGCTGTGTTGTTGTTTGTTGTTTTGGTGTTCCCACCGACCCACCGACCCCATCCGTCGTTCGTCCGTCCACTCCTCCTCTTCTTCACTTTTAAATGAAAAGACTAGGCATGAGTGTTCGTTCTAATGGATATCTTAAAGAAGACAGGATGGCTTTTTATTTAACTCTTTATGGGTAGGACTTGTAAAATAGAATTGGGCGATCACGACCGTGAACATCGAAAACTATTTCAAACGTCTAAAGTCTCCGAAGAGCAGCATGTTCCTTCGAGTGTTCTCACCAAAGTTACAAACTCCAGTTTTCAACGCAGTGCTTTTTAACACCGCTGCTCGACACCACCCTGCCTGCGGGTTTTGTCTCGCAGAGGGATCGAAACGTTATTTTTCTGCTGCGAAAAAAAAGAAGAAGAAGGGCAAGCGGGCGGCAAATGTGGCAAAAAATAACCCTGGGGGAGGTATTCCAGGGGAGTTTGTCATGTCGGTAACTGGCCTGTCAAAGCAGGTTGGAGTCAGAAGTATTTTTGAGGACGTCAACCTAGGTTTTTTGCAAGAAGCGAAAATAGGCATCTTGGGCCTCAATGGTTCCGGAAAATCGACATTTTTGAAGATTTTATGTGGCGTCGACGACGAGTTTGACGGAAACTTGTGGATCAAAGACGGCTTAAAGGTTGGGTATTTGCCCCAGGAGCCAGAGTTGGACCCAGCCCTGAGTGTGCGCGAGAACGTTATGTCAGGGCTAGAAAAAGAAGTGTTTCTATTGAAACGTTTTGATGAAGTTTCAATGGAGATGGGGTCGGACGATGCTGATTTTGACGCACTGTTGGAAGAGCAGGCAAAGCTGCAAACTGAAATAGATAATTACGACGCCTGGACCCTAGACAAGAGGGTGGACATGGCGATGGAGGCTCTTCGGGTTCCCGAGGAAGGCGCGGAGGTGGCCACGCTGTCGGGGGGAGAGGTCCGGCGGGTTGCTCTCTGTCGTTTGCTGCTGGAGCGACCGGACATGCTGCTTTTGGACGAACCGACCAATCACTTGGACGCAGAGTCCGTTGAGTGGCTTGAGATCTTCCTCCAGCGATACAAAGGAACCGTCGTAGCAATTACCCACGACCGTTACTTTTTAGACAACGTAGCCGGGTGGATTTTGGAACTCGAGAGGGGCCGCGCACTACCATTCGAGGGGAACTATTCTTCGTGGTTGGACGCCAAGCAGAAACGCATGAATATGGAGAACAAAAAGGATGCAGCACGTTCAAAAGCTATGGCAAAAGAATTGGAGTGGATACGAAAAGGAACAAGGGGACAGCAAAAGAAAGGGAAGGCGCGCCAGAAAGCGTACGAAGAGAATGTTGCCGAAGCACAGAAGAGCGGAATCGCAGAACGCTTGGAAAGTGGGACTATTGTGATCCCGGAAGGGCCGCGGTTGGGAAACAAAGTTCTTTCCGTGAAAGGCCTGTGTCACCAATTTGAGGATGGGCGCCCACTCTTCAACTCGTTGGACTTTACGGTGCCGAAAGGAGCATTGGTGGGAATTGTAGGAGGGAACGGTGTTGGAAAATCGACGCTGTTCCGCTTACTCACGGGCGACATAGGGCCGGACAGGGGCACCATTGATGTGGGAGATAGCGTCCATATTGGCTACGTCTCCCAGAGCCGTGCAAGCCTGAATGCCAACCACACCGTCTATGAAGAGGTTGCAGGAGACAATGAGTATATAAGGGTTGGAGACCGCGACCTGCCAATTCGTGCTTACGTTTCGTCTTTCAACCTGAAGGGGGCGGCGCAGGAAAAACGCATTGGCGATTTAAGTGGCGGGGAAAGGAATAGAGTTCATTTGGCAAAGACCCTCAGCAGTGGCTCGAATTTCATACTGCTCGATGAGCCCACGAACGACTTGGACGTGGAGACCCTTCGTTCGTTGGAGGAGGCCCTTTACGACTTTTCCGGGAGCGGGATGATAATATCGCACGACCGATATTTCTTGGACCGCATTTGCTCTCATGTTTTGGCATTTGAAGGAAACGGCGACGTAGTCTTTTTTGAAGGGGGATGGTCTGAATATTTGAAAGCCTCCCAAAGCAATCTTAACATCGAGTCGGACGACCAGGACGGACGGAAGAAGCGGTTTCGCCCGATGCAGTATTTTTGATTTTTGGGCCACAAATCGTCCTGGTTGCCATGTTACGAAGTAAACCTTGTACGGAGTAATACGAAATTTGTGAGGTACGGGCAGAAACGCGATGCAA
>JACKZZ010004069.1_pt1 | contig 12245 bp, 8 predicted proteins | sample 8027871 | NCBI WGS metagenome assembly JACKZZ01 (sample SAMN15724774, study PRJNA655200) | protist metagenome | isolation source: fluorescence activated cell sorting (FACS) single amplified genomes of... | place: USA: West Boothbay Harbor, Gulf of Maine | collected 2000-07-19
CGTAAGTAAAAACAAAAAATTGGCTGTTATTTTAAGAAATTAAAATTTAGCTTTCTTATGTACTGCGAAAATGAATCTGCTCCTTTTGTCTATTATGAACATCCTGTCGAGCTGATATCATTGAAATAACTTTCTGGAAGAAGTCAATTGTTATTATTCTAGAGCCAATACGGCAAAACCCCAAAGTCCGTCCTTCCTACGTTCAAGGCCCCGTCTACTCTTCTAGGATGACGAGTACGCACTTCTAGGATGACAAGTACGCACTAATTCGACAGGCTAAGGGCCGCTTCTTACCATACTTGACACCATAGTCGTGTAACCTAAAAAATAATAGGACTTTTCCCAACTATCAGAACAAAGGCAGGTGGGCGAGTATCGTACTGCTAAGAATAAACATCGTTGTTGCAGACAGATGTATGAGAAACGGGAGATTTGTTGTACTTACCTCGGAGCGACGAGGCGGCGATGTCGCGATGTCTGTGGTCGTCGTGATTTTACAGCAGGTGTGGGTGTGTGGGTCCTTCTTCTATGAGGATTTCTTTCTTAGGTCAATCTATGACTTTCAACGTTATTTCTACTCGGAATCATAATAGTCTAATAATAGCCGACGACACAACACACGACACTACTATACCACCACCACCATCCCCGCTTTCTTCTTTCTTCGTACTCTGTACTCTTCTCATTCTCTTCTTCTTTTCTTTCTTTCTTCTTTCTTTTTTCATCATCTTTTCAACAAAAAATAATAAAAGTCTTTCTTCTTCTATTTTTTTAAAATAATAATAAATGTACAATTATTATTATAAAATAATATTATTAATAAACATTTAAAAAAACAAATCTTTCTACTACACAGGAGTTTACTAAATAATTGCACAAAACATAGTTAGAAGACGAGTATGAGTATGTGTAAATTAATAAACAACACATGCATAAGAAATGGAGATAGGACAGTATAGTACAGGATAAGACAGTAAGTTAGTTGTGTTTGCGTTTACTTTTAGGCTGTAGTTTGCTGCTTTCATTCGGACACGACGACCGGATTCAGAATTAGAGTTATAGTCCCAAACTATATTATGACGGCGCAATTATTTACGGTATTTTCGTTGACGGCTGCGGCGACCGTTTTTTACACGTTGGTGTTGGTGCTTCCCTCTTTCATAGACCCATACTCGAAGCATGCGACGTTGTGGCAATACGTTTCGCTCTTTGTTACCGTTGTTTTGCCCGTCTTATGGTGCGTCTATACGGTGAACTACGTAAAGCCACTGGGGAGTTTGGAGGGGAACTATTGGGGCTCGGAGGAGTGGCACGGCGGCGCTGGAAACCATGATTTTTGTGAACCAAACTACGTCTACTACCGGCACGTGATTGAATTCCACAATACGTGGTCGTCACTTCCCGTGATATTTTACGGCACAGTGGGAACCTACTACACGCGGAAATTCGCGACCTTGGAGAACAGGTTCCCGTGCACTTTCGTCTCGATTGGTGCGGTCGGGGTGGGGTCCACACTGTTCCATGGCGCCCTCCGTTCGTGGGGCCAGATCCTGGACGAAGTCCCAATGCTCTTTATTATTTTCGCCTTTGCGTACTGCCACTTGGAGGCAAAGGCGACGCCCGACTATTACCCCTGGCTTCCGATTGCGCTGACATTCTCGTGCCTCTCGTTTGTCGCGGGGTACCTTTTCTTTTACTTCTACGCGTTCTTTCTGATCGGCTTCAGCGGGGGGGTGGCAATTTTATTGCTGTACGGGGTGTCGATTTATGCCTACAGCAGCAGGCTGAGCAAGCGGATCTTTCTCGGCGGCGTGCTGTCTCTATTGACTGGGTTCTTATGTTGGATTGTGGACGACCAGTTATGCGATCGCGTTCACCAATGGAATTTGCACATTGGGTGGCACGTGTTTACTGGGCTAGGGGGTTACCTCTTTGGGTTGTTCCAAGTAACCCTTCGAGCATCGCCGTTGCGAAAGCGCGCCGTCCTCGTCGTCCCATGGATTGTTAGAAACACACCCGAAGGTGGGTACGACGTCGTTGGAATGGAAATCGAAGCCGTCGGTAGATCAAAAGAAACGTTGGCCGTGAAGAAAGTTAACAATTTTCCAGAGTTCATATTGCCTTACGTTGCTTTGAGATGAATCCTTTGAATAAGAGTATCCTCAACAAAATGTTTTTAAAAAAATCATCTGAAACAGATTATTTTATACCACACACGTTCTCAATAAAAAGAAATAATAAATTTTAATAATAAAAAAAGAAGAAAAAAAATACAAATTTTAATTTAATTTTTCTTCTTTTTCTTCATACTGTATACCAGTACCAGATATAAATACCAGTACAGGTACTACCGTACAGTACGTAGTACAACCATTAGAAATTTCTTTCTTCTTTTCGTTCTTCTGGAAATGAATTGAACGATAACTACCCTCGTTAAGGATAAAAATACAACGGGAGGAGGATTAAATATTAATCTTTATTAAATACATATACACAGTATTATAATATATTTATTATATATAATGATTATTATATTATTCTTAATTTTAACAAAAATACGACCTGTACTAGTCGTCTATAAAAAAAGAAAAGAAAGAAAGAAGAAGAAGAAGAAGAAGAAGAAGAAAGAAGAAATAAAAATAATAATATTTTCTTCATTTTTTTAATTAAAATTAATTATTTAAAAAAATGAAAATACCCATCATTTGTGTGTGGGGGGGTAGGCGGGAAAAGATGTAAAACATATCTCTTGTAACATTTGACAACTAATAACAAAAACATATTTAAAAAGAGAAGAACCATTAAAGAGCAGAGATTTATAAAATTACTCATTGTTTCTATTATCGACGCATTTGTTAATTTTTTTATTCCCGTGTACATAGACGTCTACTTGATACATATCTTTCGCATGGCAGCCATGACGGGAGAAGAAGACGTGGCCGGCCAGTCGTCTGCTGGGCAGCAAAGCAGTGCGCCTTTTTCGGTGCTGTCGTGGAATGTTTTGGCAGACTGCTACTTAAAACGGCCGGTGGACAAAGATATATACATGCACTTACCATCTGATTCGCAGCTGTGGGATTGGGGGTATAGGAAAGGTCTTCTCATAGATGAAATACTTTCACAGGACGCTGACATTGTTTGCCTGCAAGAGGTCGAGTTTACCGCGTTTGAACACGACTTTAACCCTGCCATGGAAAAGGCCGGGTACAGCGGGCGCATTCAACAGGACAAGCGGAGAAGTGAAAATCATGCGCAGGGCGTTGCAACGTTTTGGAGAAATTCCAGGTTTCTTTCGCAATCAGACTTTAGCAAAACCCGGACTTACACGGTTGTGCTGAAGGACACGCAGGCCACACACAACCCCCTTTTAGCCGTTATCAACGTTCACCTAGAAGGGCACCCTTTAAAATGCGTGGAACGGTGCAAACAGTTGAAATCGGCTTTGGCCCAATTGAACAATGACATTTCGCACCACGGAGTTCTCGTCTGTGGCGATTTTAACTGCCAAATGGGCTCCTCCTCTTCGAGTGCTTACTTGGCAATGGGAAAGGTCCCCCTTGTTCAGGGGCAGGTTCCGTTTTTGGAATGGGGCCGAGAAGTCTCCCCGGACGCCGCCAAAATTACCACGCACCCGTACAAGACATTTTCATCGGCGTACGAGCCAAGCCGGGCGATTCAAGCGAACGTGATGTCACTGGGGGAAGAGTTTACGTTTTCGACTAGGCCGGGCAACGTTGTGGACGGTCTCGATCAAGTATGGTACACCGATGATGTGCTGAAGCTTCAGGGGGTGAAGCCTTATTTCAAATCCAAGTCACAGCAGGAAACAATTCTGAAAAACGGTTTGCCGCATGCTGTGAATGGAAGCGATCACATATCCGTGGGGGCGACTTTCTCCTGGAGCATTGGTTCATCTCTTCAGGATTTGAAGGGGGCAGCTTTGAAGGGGGCAGGGCCCAAAATGGAAGACCTTTCCGTTGAACAGCTAACCGAGCAAGTGAACGAGCTAGTGATTGCGTGTCCCATTACCGACGAAGAAATGGAGGAGTTCAACACCGTCACAGCAATAGCCCCAAAGTCGAAAGGAAAACCTTCACCAGAAGAGTTGGCCGCGTTCAAGGACTTAAGGCTTCGGAAAGAGGCCCTCTTGAGGAGTGTGTCGGACGAAGCAGGGCAAATGTTGCGGACAATATTCACCGCCCGAAAACGGATAGCAAAGCTGCAAAAGAAGAGGTAAGCAAGAGAGAGCGAGAAGGCCCGACACATCTTGGTAAGAGGTCATTTTTAAAGGACACAGCGCCTTTTTTTTGTTTACTTGCTGGACTGTAAATACACTGAATGGCCCCCTACATGGATCTTTAGGGAATGTTTTTAAAATAATAAAACAAGAAAATTGGCTGTTATTTAAGTAATACTGCGAACTGAACTCTAGATTTAGACATTCGAGGTTTACGTTCCTTCATGTACTGCGTAAATAATTTAAGTTAATTTAAAAATAAAATAAAATAAAGAACTTTAAAAACTTTTAACCTCATCCGAACCTACACGGCTCGGCCCAACCGCTAGGTACCCTCGGATCCTCGAGCGAATCGGAAGGGGGGTGGAGGGAGGGGCCGCTGCTTGGAAAATCACACAAGGACTGATTCATTTACGAGTGGGACACCAGATGAGAAATGAGAAAGCTGTGTAAAAAACGTCTTCTTCTTTTAAAATTGTACCTCCTCAATACTGGAATAAAAGAAAAGGGGGGAGAGAGGAAAGATCAAAAAGCCAAATTTAAATTAAAAAAAAAAAAAACATTCCTATACTTTTTACCTATTAAATGTATACTAAACATGTACGCCGTGGCTTGGATTGGAAAAAATATTAAAATAAATCGAACTGAAATCTATTCTTGGTGTGTGTGGTTTTATAGTAATCAATTATACCTTTATGTTAACTAACGCCAGAATCCAGAAACCAGAAGCCTGAAACCAGAAACCAGAAGCCAGAATCCAGAAACCAGAAACCAAAAGCCTTTGAAGACCCATAATCAAATTCCTCATTTCACTCATTCAAAATAATATCTTACTCATCGATGATGAATCTTATTCATCTTTGTATAATACTTCATCCTAATTACAGCTAATTTTGTTTTAATTTTTTAAATATGATAGAAGAACTAACTGTATTATAACTATTAAAAACCATATGTATACTATCTACCTATTTCATTTGTACTTATAATGATCTAAAAAATGTTTTTATTTTTTTTATCAAAAATTCGTTAGAGAGAAGAAGAAGAAGAGCTATAACGAGAGAAATGGGATGAAACGATTTAATCAAAATTAATCAAAGAGAGAGAGAGAAAGGTTTATTGCTTTTAAGAAAGGAAAGAAACGAAACGAAACGAGACGAAAACGAGACGAGACAAAAACCAAACGAGACGAAAAAGAAACGAGACGAAAACGAAACGAAACGAAACAAGACGAAAACGAAACGAAACAAGACGAAACGAAAACGAAACGAAACGAAACAAGACGAAACGAAAACGAAAACGAAAACGAAAACGAATCGAAACATTTATATCTTGATATATAGATCAACCAGCTCCATTCTTTTATATTGAACGAAAAGTGAAAAGTATGAAGGGCTTCTTGCTTCGTCTTGTGGTCTTTGTTGTCTTTCACGGCGTCCTTCCTGCGGGTGCAAGTGAGTGGGATTGTGCGTCTACGAGTGGGACGTTTGAACGAAGCACGGACTGCACGATGGGAGACGAAGTTGTCGTTTCCGGAGACTTGACGGTGACGGGGAAAGAGACGGTGTACTCTACGCTGACGGCAGCGAGCGGAAAGAGGCATTTTAAGATCACCAGTGGCGCGCACAGGGTGTCGTTGTCGTGGTTGAACATGACCGGTGGGAACGTAGGGAGCAGCGAGGGTGGTTCCATTTACGTTTACAACGTAGCTGCCCATTTGAACATATCCCATTGTGTCTTTTTCAACAATCGTGCTCAAGAGGGTGGTGCTATTTATGCTGGTGGACAGTCGACTGTATTTCTTTCAGATCTTTCGTCGTTTAAAGATAATCATGCAGAATGGTCCGGTGGAGGTGTATATTTAGTGAATGGGGCGAAGCTTGTCGATCATTCCTCAATGTATAATATGAATACAGCAGGGTGGGGTGGTGCTCTCTACCTGGAGTCTGGTTCATTTTCTTTCTTTAATAGCTCGTTGGTAAGTAACACCGCAAGGAGAAGAGGAGGTGGAATTCATATCTATGGTTCTTCTTCTTCTTTTTTCAATATGTCATCTGTCACCCTACAATCTAATAAACAAGTAGATGGGGGGTTAGGTGGTTTGGGGGGGGGGGGGGGACTTTATTTATTACAGAAAGTAACTGCGAATATTAGAGAATGTACGTTTATACGAAACGAAGCAACAACAGGATCAACAGGAAATAAGCATGGTCACTAGATTTTTACGTCTAAAAGTGGTTCTGGTACTCCCTCCATCGCAATTGTCAACACCAATTTTACGGATGTTAGTGGATCCAACGCCTTCTACGGGAACGGGGGCGCCGACAAATACGTAAGCCCAGCGACCTGCGCTTCTTCCAACCCATGCACTGTAACACCATTTACGGGGTCGTGCTCCGCGAGAACCAACACGTTGCACGGGACGCTTTGCCAGGGTAATCCCTCTTCTTGCCCGAGTGAAAACTATTTGGGAAGTAGTAGCGTATCGGAATCCAGTCTACCACCCCCGCAAACCTTTTCGACGGGGTCCAACCAAGGAGCCTGCTCACAGTGGCGCAACTGCACGGCCGGGGCCTTCGTCTCGGCGAACGGAACTGCGACGAGAGACAGGTCGTGCTCGGCGTGCGGAACCGGGACGTTCTCTTCCCTCGAAAACGCCGCTGCCTGTTCGACGTGGTGCAACTGCAGCGCGGGAAGCTTTGTCTCAGCAAACGGAACTTCATCGAGCGACAGGTCGTGCTCGGCATGCGGATCCGGGACTTTCTCTTCGTCCAAAAACGCCGCTGCCTGTTCGAAGTGGCGCAACTGCACGGCCGCGGCCTTCGTCGCGGTTAGGGGGGCTTCGTCGAACGACACTTGCACCACTTGGGCCAATTGCGTAGCGGGCCAGAAGGTAGCCGCCAACGGCACAAGCAGCACCGACCGTACGTGCGAAGCATGCCCGACTGGGCAATATTCTTTCGAACCCAACCAGAACGCTTGTACCGAAGTTCATTTTACCCACTTGAGCCCTACGAATCATACCACCATCGGGGGAGTACTCACCCACTTTTACGGCCGCCGCTTTGTGAATGCGACCACTACCATACAAACAAATGGCCTAGACTGGACACACATTGCATGGCACAACGATTCCTGGATATCTGCTATATCCCCAGCAGGCACAGGAAAAGCTTACGCGGTGGTGATTGTGATTGCCGGCATTGTAGCAGATACCGACGAGATACAATTTTCCTACGCGCCGCCTAGTATTACGTCTACGGTTGCACCAGGATTTCGAGGTGGCAAATTGCAGCTAGAAGGTTTGAATTTTGGCGCAGACAAGAACAAGCTTTCTGTCATGACGTACGAGGATGGCGGATGTTCTAGAGAGTGCAGCGACCCAGAAATAACAGATAAAGGCGTTACATGCCAATTTAACGGTGTTGGAACTCAAGGTAGCTGCCGCGGGGTGGAAGTTACCGTAGACGGCCAGACCAGTTCCCGCGGCGAATTCTGTTACGATGTAGACCGAGGAGATATGGTCTTCAATGGTATGCTAGACCGCGTGCAAGAATTGCAAAGTTTTGAATATACCATTGGGCTTAGCAAAGGTATAACTCGTACCAAGAATGTGACTGTCGAGATTGCTGTCGATTCCAGTGCTTGTAGACTTTCGACCTCCCGGCTTACATTTAATACTTCAGAAGTGGATGCAAAAACGGTAAAAGTGACAACCACTGGTAACCTTATCGACAACGGAAGAGAAGCCGTTTTCCAGACATGCCAACTAGCCCACAAGGTGAATTCAAACGACCCTTCGTATGAATCGGCCGCCCCTAGTACAAAAACCGTGGAAATAATCAACGACGACGTGGCAGATGTGCGATTATGGATGAAAAATCCTACGACCAAAGAGTACTCGTACGGGGTCCGTTTTATTCCTTTCTTTGTTCGCGAAGGTAGCAGTGTGTCGTATGGGGTTCGATTGGATACCATACCACAAAAAACGGTGGTAGTCACCCCAAGCGGGTCATTACAGAGGGTGGGTGTATTGATGCCACCACAAATTACCATTTCCCCCGGCGCTTTGACATTTGACGCGACCAATTGGAATGTTACCCAAGATATCACCATTACACTGCAGCAAAATGATGTAGACCACAATGTAGAAACCTTTGAGATAGTGCATACTGTTGCCACAGATGACACCGTTTTTTTAGCCGAAGCTACTCGGGCATCCAACACGCTTTCTGTCGCCATCGATGCAAACAATGACGATACGGCTGGTATCAATTTGGCCGAAAACAAAGGCCTGCGGCTTGAAGAAGGAAGTGGAGATAAAACGGATACGATTGCTATTGCCAGTTTGAATTCACAGCCCGTGCATGATGTGAATATCCATGTGGAATCACCTGCCAACATGAAAGTGACACCTGCTCCGCCCATTAAAATTCCGAAAGTCAATTGGAAAAATGCCAATATAACCTTTACTTTCGAAGCGCTGAAAGGAATTGTGGAGGAACGGCCCGTGATTAAAATTCTAGCAGTCAGCAATGACCCAAAATACAATGGCACGACACTCAATATCAATGCATTGGTTCAGTTGTTAGGAAAAATGCCCGAGACCAACATAGTAGCCAAGCCGCCTGCCAATAGTGCATGGTCGCACGCTTCTTTTACCATACAATCTTCTTCAGCAAATGTGAAATCCTTTGAATGGCGTGTGGACACTAGCGAGTATGCGACTGTTGCGGCCGTCGATGGCAGCAGCAGCGTGCATCTACCCTCCTTAGATTATGGAGTACATCGGTTCGAAGCAAGGGCCGTGCTTGACACAGGTACATTAGACCCAACACCTGCTTCATTTGATTGGACGATTGCGCACTGCAATGACCCGAACCGAATACCAGAGCAATATGCATCTGTCGACGCCAGAGGAGCTCTTGTTTGTATCGATTGTCCCCATGCGGTCGGTTCCAACTGCAAAACTTTGGACGTCACATGGGAAGGCATATACGCCAACAAAGGATGGTGGACGGCTGGAGACGCCAAAGATACCTATTACAAATGTCCTTTTAAAACTGCTTGTTTGGGCGGTGAAACCCGCTCTGGCAAAAACAATGGAACGGTGCGATACAATACCACCAAAAGCAGATGCGATACAGGCTACGCGGGAGTAGTATGTGCCATCTGCAACAAAGGCTATTATTTGATGGACGACTTATGCCTCCCATGCTTACCTGCCAATGGCGGCGCAGAGACCCTGGTCATTGTAGTATTTAGCGGAGCATTTGGGTTGTTTATGTTTCTATTAATTCGCCAAATGCGTGTTAGAGATAGTCAATGGTATTGGAAGAGGCTTATGAGCGCGGGGAAAAAGAAGAGCGCGCTGGATACTGATTCGTTGAGAAAGGGAAACAAGCTAGGAAAACATTTAAAAATATTTGTTGGGTTTATTCAGATATTAAGTGTGTCCGACTCGGCCTATAAAATTCCGTGGCCCGAAGAGTTTCTTTCCTTTTTAAGATTCATGACGCCCGTCAACTTTGATTTCTTATCCATGTCAGGAGTTGGATGTTTGGTGGAATACAACTTTTTCCATTCCTATACCACGATGATGCTGATTCCGTTATGCGTGTCGGCATTTGTGTTTGCCGCCTACGTCATTGGTTTAAAACGCCACGAGCAGCATTTTAAAAAGAGATTTACGCACGGGATGCGTACCCATTACACCGACCATGTGTTGCAGTTTACGATGTGGGTAGTGTTGATTATATATCCACCTCTTAGCAGGCGCTCCTTGGAATACTTCAACTGTTCAGGCAACATCGATGGAAAATTTTATTTGACCAAAGATTACACCATTGAATGTTTTGTAGGACAGTGGAACGCAATGTTACCTGTGGCCATTTTATCGGTAGCCATCTATCCTCTGGGTATTCCAGCTCTTTTTGCATTTCAATTGTGGAGGCATCGCAAAGAACTGGACAACGACGCCGTGGTGGCACGGTATGGATTCTTGTATGAACCCTACCGACGTGAGGCATTTCTGTGGGACATATGGGAAATGCTACGCAAGCTGCTGTTGACAGGCGTGATAGTATTAATCTTTCCAGGTAAATCCTTCCAAGTCGTATTTATTGCACTCTGCAACATTTGCTTCTTGACGTTCATACTAGTAGAAAAACCGCATGTACCAGGACCAGGCCGCACGCTGGCATTTCTCTCTAGTTTCGCCATCACTTTTACCATGATGATGGGCTTAGTGCTGAAAGCATTTGGCGATGCCCAAGCATACAGCGGATTCCTCGCCTTTTTGTTGATAGCGGTCAACAGTACGGTAGCAATCTACACGGTCAAACTTATTGTGACGACCCTCTGTGGAAAACGTTGTGCGCGCAAAAAGAGAGACAAGACGATGGTAGCACCTTCAGATACGACTGCGCAACGTGTAAAACACTTTTTGGCGGAAATGGAGAAAGAAGATTTGGAATTGATGATATCGGAAGAGAAGATATGTAAGTTTTTAAAGATGTCTCAGAGCGAGCGGGACGCATATGCTGCGCGGGGAGAAATGCAAAGGGCAATTATGGCCGCATTTATCACTATTGAAAATAAAATGACCAGCATCGAATCAAAAGAACGCAACACAGGGAAAACAAACAAAGTCTTGCGCCTCTTGTCGTCTTCGGGTGAAAAACAAAATGTAGAACAGTTAAAATCCATTAGGAAACAACATGGAGCACAGTCAAAAGAATACAAAGAAGCGTTAACAAAGATATAAACTTGTATTTTATACAAAAGAACTTTCTAGAGTTACCCCCCCTCTGGGACGACCTTTTTACGGACAACGCAAACAAAGGGGCGAACACGTGGTCTTCCGATGCGGTCCGGTGCGCGATGCGGGCATTTGTGAGCGCAAGTGTATCTTCAGCGGAAGTGTATGATTTTGTGTATGCCTCTAAGACACTAACATACTAAATCATACACTCAAAACATTATGATATTAAATACTTAAATAACAGCCAATTTTCTTGTTTTTATTAAAAAAAATTATATTTAAAAAAAAATAATTATATTAATGATAGACAAAACATTATTAATGCTGTATGATGGTACCTGGTACCAGGTATAGAAAGTGTTTAATGGCTGTTATAAATTTTAGTATTTAAAATAATTTTTTTTGACAAGTATTTAACAATCAAAAACAACAGGATCATTTAGTTGTCCCTGCTTTATATATTGACCGCGGAGTGTCAGTCTCTTTTTACCTGCATCCCAACTCATGTCGATCCCAGGCAACCAGCTCGGTACTTTGTTGAAAGGTCTCTGCATTTTTTATTCGGCTCTGAAAAAGACGAAGTTGAATCCCAATGCTCCGCATACAAAGGGCTTGGCCCGCCCCTAATGTGAGCTTTCAGTATATCTCTAGGTCCCGCGTTTGCCCGCAAGGACACCCCCAGCGCAGATTGTTGAAACCTATGGTTATCCCCTAGCGTTTCACGGAAGGATCGCCGATGTTCTTCCCCCCCTGAGAGGATATGGGACGCGGGCGGCACTCGCCGTGCAAGTTTAGCCGCAAGCGACCTGCTCGCCTCCCCTTTATTCAGCTTCTTTTCGTGGATTTCCAAAAGGGCATGTTCAACGACGTTGCTGTCTAACAAGTACTGATACAATGCCCTGGAGATGTCATCGTGACGTTCCTTCGTCCCCGATTCCACCAGTTCACCCCCAACGCAGTCCCCTACGCCCAAGAAGAGGATGACGAACGAAACAAAAACGACCAAACGCACCCTTTTCAACCCTGCCATAACCGGACGTGTCGGATTGTCGTATGTGTTTTATTTATAAATAAACAAACATAGAAAACAAATTAAAACCTGACCTCATTATCAATTTCTTTAAATTCATCAATTCGTATAGTTCGTAGTTGAGATCATTGCATTACATACGAGGAAACATAATACATGCGTAGTAAAAAAAACAACAAGAAAGAAGAGGAGGTGTGTGTAGTAATTAAAATAAT
>JACKZZ010013400.1_pt1 | contig 12242 bp, 6 predicted proteins | sample 8027871 | NCBI WGS metagenome assembly JACKZZ01 (sample SAMN15724774, study PRJNA655200) | protist metagenome | isolation source: fluorescence activated cell sorting (FACS) single amplified genomes of... | place: USA: West Boothbay Harbor, Gulf of Maine | collected 2000-07-19
CAACGACATGGTCCGCGGCGTACCTTCGAAAACCTCCGCCGCAGGTGCGGCGGGATCATCTTCTCTACCCCCGCCGGGCAAAACAACCTCCCCTAACACCATGCTGACCCGCGGGCTCTCTAGAGAAATAAGCGAAGAAGTGCGCGGCTTATCTCCGAGTTCTGGTAAAAACTTCGGTCTGGATTTCGTGGCGTCAATGCCGCAATTCAAATCGTCATCGACGTCGTAAAAATGCTCCTGCTGTACTGCGTCGATCTGGCCCATGCCAGTCGTCAAGTCAAGCACAACATCCGAATCCGTGGACGACTCGGCCGGTGACGATTCCGTCGTTTCGATGTTGGTCTTCGGCGTTTCCGCGGAGGTGGCGGATCTAGGTGAGGTTCTTGCGGTCGTAATAATTTTCGCGTCGACAAAGTCGCGCGGCGATAAAAACCCATCCTTTTTATTCCGAACCACCACTCTGGGCGATAATATTGCAGCAGGCTTTTCGTCTGGTGCTTGTCTTGCCGAAACGGGTAAGTGATTGTCCGATTTAGGACTTCTGATATTATCCTCCTGCGGGGTAGAAGATATGATCGTTGCACCTGGAGCTCCTCCTGCACGAGGACTTCCTTTCTCCAACGTCTTCCGCATCTGTTTCACAACTTCTTTTTGTGCACCCGCAACCGCTTCCGGCACAACACCGCTAGCGACGACCGCGCTTGATGTTCTTCTCACAGATGGCAGCTTCTCATCACTTGATAATGTCACGTCTTCAACCGGCTCCTGCTCTACGCTTTTCTTCTCCACTTGCTTATGCGAAGAATGCGGTAGATGTAGGTGAATCGGAACGTGCTTGCTTGTCCCGTGTGCTGCACCACCAGCAGTTATCCTTCGGTACATCTCCTGATCTGGCTCAATGTCGAACTGACCCTGCCCGAAGCTGACGTCGCAAATGACCTCCGTACTATTACGCCTTTGACTGCTGTGTCTGGTCCCGTAGTCGCGGCTTTTCACTTCGATACTAACCGCCTCCCCTTTGATATCGACTGAAGAGAGCTGAAGTTTCTCTCGCGTCATCTTCTCCTGCCTTCGCTTCAGCAGTCGCTGGAGCTCGTCGACCAACGGCGCATGGCTGAGGTTTTTCGCTTGCACGTCGACGATGGTAGCGGATTGGCGAGAAAGGAATGGCTTGGGTTTGATATTCTTGTGAGGAGAGGAACTTTTCTCGATTGGATCTCCTCTTGGGCTTAATTGCTGTTCTGCGATTTTGTCCTGAAATAGCCCGATGTGTTCTTTCACCTTGCCTTTGGGCCCTACTGGCACGGCGGTTTTGGTCGTATCTACTTCCGGCAATTCTCCACGAGCTCCTCCACTTGCTTCGACGTCATCGTCTGCTTCTTTTGCTTTCTCTACCTGCGTCCTTGGGGTTCTTGTACTAGCAGTTGGAACCACAGTAGTACTAGTACCCACTTTTCCATCTGCTTTCTTCTTCGCAGCGGCCCCCACGATTTTGTCTTCAAACTTCCCCACGTTCTCTTTCACTTTGCCCCTTTCAATCTCAGCCCGAACCGCCGACTTTCGTTTGTCCTGTGCTCCTTTCTTCAATCTCTGTTGCACCGTTCTTATCTTCTTTTCCTTCTTAGTGTTGTCACCAGCATTTTCATTTTGACGGCCGGCTTGTTTGCGGCCCTTCTCGTCCTCCCCTCTCGCGGAGCTGGAAGTAGAACTGCTGCTTGCCTTGCTCAGGGAAGTTTCGTCTATTATCTCTACCGCGTCATCATTCCCATCCTGCTTTCCCACTTCCTTTGTAGAGGGCCCGCTCGTCGTGGTGCCCGCTTTGGATCTTTTCGTAGCTCTGTCCGGCGCATCAGAAACACGGCTCCGGCCTTTCGAGGAGAGTCTCTTCAACACCTCGCCCAGCATCTCCTCCAGTCTCGCCTCAGCGACAGAATCTGCTGCGAGTCGAGTTGTTGTGCCACCTGGTGCGGACGACGACGAGAGTTGTCCACCCGCGCCATGACCCGTGGGTCTGCCAGATGACAATAAATCGTCAACGCCACCATAATTCTCCCCTGCCCCTGGAACACCTCCACTGCTAGTAACCCGCTGGCTCAGCGCTTGCACCTCGTTCGCCACTTGCTGCAGCTGCTTTTGCGATTCCCGGGCGTTTTCCGTGGACTGCTGCAGTTCGTAGAACAGCTGTTCTTTCCACTGGTTCTCTTCCTCCACCTCTCGCTGGGATTTTTTTGCCGCTCCCCCGCGGAAACAACCACAGCACGCCATTTTGTGGTGCGTTGGCTGCTTCTTCAGCACCACTACTTCTTTGCCGTGCTACTACACTCGATGACCTACGGCTACGCGCGTTTTTGTGGCGTGGCGTGCATGATTGCCGCCGACGAGGACACCAGAAACAACTGAAAGGGCGTTATTTACCATGCTGTAGCAGGTGCCGCAAAACTCCTAACCGGGGTCAACGTACAGTTGTGTGACGTGCCTGCTATCCTAGCAGCGCATTATATGCATTCGATTCCTATTTAGAATACAAATACATAAGTACCTCTAGTCACATACCCGCACGATGAGGTCTATCAGCAAAGGGAGTAGCAACACCCAGTAAAAATAATCAGTGACGAAAACGCAGAAACCTACGAAATCTGCCGCGAGGCTGCGAGACAAAGCTGAGAGGTACATTTTGAGGACGAAGACGAGTGATCTGTTGAGAATAAGGAGGTCTCTACGTATCTATGTATGTCTAATCCTGAATGAGGTCCTGTTCAATGATTCGAATTGGAAAAGAACCAGGTGTATATACTGTTAAGCCGTTTGAAAAGTCGAAAAGATGCAACCGACCCTGAAATCTGATACCAATTTGCTGGTGCTGTTGGAGTTGTACTTCAGTTACACTTGTGTTGCGACCTTGATGGCTGTGGCTCTGCACGACTGGTAATGTAGTACTGCTGATGCTGTACGATTCCTCGATAATGTCAGCACGAAAAGTGTTGATTCGATAGCGATTGCGAGTGACTTCTTTGAACGAGGGTTGATGTAGCACGAACGCGACAAACGCATGAACAAAGAAACGCTGGTGATGAAGAAGCGGTCTCTAGCACGACGATCAAGTACAACGATTTTTCAAATGCACTTGCAAATCAACTAGCGGGTACTAGCATCTGCGGTCCAATTAGACTTTCTCTTTCATTCTCCCAGGCCAGCACTAAGGACTTGCAAGCCATACAGTGTGACAAAAACGTCGAAATTCAAGTTGCGATAGTTAGAACGATCACATCATACAAGTACTATCCCTGAAGAAAAACCTCGCACATAAAGAGTTAAAATTTGTACATCACGAGAACCAAATTTGTCATCCTGATGATCATCCAAGAATTTTCACTTCAGTGTCGGATCCGTGTCTTGCAGCGACTCTGCAGCGGTGATGATCTGCCGCGTCTGCTCAGAGAGCCGGTGGAATTGCCTGAGAGAATTTTTGACAGAGCCATAGCTATAGCTTTCGTTACTTGCATGACATCAAGTACTGGCATGCATGTGCACTCATCTCGCATGTTGACAAACACGACCAAACCAAACTCCTATACCGCGCAAAGTCATTTTGCAGCGACTGCGACTTGCGGATCCGCTCTTCCGCCTGGCTGCAGAGCTGGGCAATTATGGGAGTGTCAGGATCGAAATCGACAAAATCGAAAAATTTGTGATGCGTAAAATGTAGGGCACTGAAGGCCTGTATTGGGGAGCAGGCAAAAGAGACCGATTGTGAGCCTGTTTAATAGGGGTATCAAATGTGCTGCAAGAGTAGCGCGACAGGAGGAGTCTTCTTTGCCCAAACTGCGTGACAGACTGGATTTGGGTGCTCCCGAAATTTGTCATGCGCCACTTGGAAACTGAGGCCCCAAGTGACATCGATTTTGTGCATCACAAATTTTTCGATTTTGTCGATTTCGATTCTGACACTTCCATAGCAATCGAGTGCAGGTTGTCCTGAGCCTTGTCGAATTCCTTATTCAGGGTCAGGACCGTCTGCGTCAAGTTTGCCGACATTTTGACTTTGAGGTAAAAACGGGATAAGCTTGTGCGTAAAAGAACAGAGTTAATATTTTCTCACGATTGAAAAAAACGCAGACGAAAACCACACGATAAAGTGGTCTGCAGAGATGAAGCTGTGGAATGCATTTACAGAATTGTTGCTTCGCGGAATAACACGGTGAAGACGAGTACGTCCATCAGAGAGCTGAAGCTGTTGAGTGACCCATTCGTAAGTACGAAATTCTGGACCGCCTGAACGAATAGGTGATGATCCCGATGAAACCGAAAGCCACGACAAATTGCGCCCTTATATTGTTCCACCCACGACACAGATGAAAGGACATTGACGTTCAAGTAAACAAACCGAAAATCGAAAATCAAATTGGAATCACATTCACATAGAGAAATCAACATTGCATATCAGATACAGAAAGGAGATAGTCAATACTTTTCTCCAGCTACTTTACCCGATATTTCAGTACTATTCTCATTCAAGACATATGGCCGCGATGGCCTTGAAACTACGCAGAGTCGTGCATCGATCAACTGCACCACCATCTGGGAATCATGCAGATGCAAGGGATCACATATAATTCGCTTCGGTTTTCGTTTTAACAGACTTTTGAGAGAGAAGTCGAAAGAAATAAGATGGTTTTCTTTCATAAAGTCATGGTTTGTTGCACCGGCTTCGTTTCTCCGAGGACGTGTTGGAACGCCCCTGCTGCCCCGGAACAATATGAAGGAGGCGAAAACAGATCCGCCTCCTGCGATACCGCAGCCGAGTCCGCGGCCGGCGCTGCGGCTAGCACCCAACCTACAAAGTGCCTCGAGGCCCTCGATGGGCGTCGTCCATTTGCCGCCGACGTGGCACTACTTCCAGCACCACTTCCTGCTGCTTCTGTCGTCTCGCTTGGGTCAGCAGCGACGTCCACCCTCTCGAGCGGCCCGGTATCAAAAGCAGCACCAGCGGCACGACCAGCTCTTGCACGAAGCTGCTCTTGTCTTTCGTCAACTGAACAGCGAGATATTAAAGAGCTGCACACCGTCGTTCGCGCCCCCACAAAGCCGCGGCAGGTGGGGCAGTCCCGCATGTGGCGGACGGAGAGATTCTCCGCGCAGCCGCGGCAGATCGCGTGTTCACCCGGGCACTGCAAAATTCCGATACTGGAACGGGAAGGAAAAGAAGAAGTGGATGTTGAACTACCTGTAGTACTAGACGAGCCTTCCCCACGCCCCCCCGAGTCCACCGCAGATGATGAAGCCCCAGCAACATTTTTACCTGGCCGGTATTGCTGTTCATGAGATCGTCCGTGGAGCTCCATCACCTCCGCACAAACAGGGCACGGAACATTGGGATCTGCCTCGCCCCCCTCCGTGCCGCGGAACACACCGCGGGCGTCAGCAGGGCTGAGCTGCAGGCACCACAACCCAGCGGCAAGGGGTCTTGTGCCTGGGGCACCTGCTTGGCGAGACGAGGTGAATGTGCTGTCATCGGCCTCCGGCAGGTAGATGCCCTCGGGTAACCGCCGGTTGACAAGCTCCGCTCGACTTCGGGGAAGGCGCTTGAATTCCTTACTCAGACCAGCGAGTTGCGGCAGGTGCGAACGAAGGAAGGAACTGCAGCGGCGGCACGCATGCAATTGTATTCTAAAGCCACCACGCTCGGCAACGGCCTGATCCGCCTCTAGATCTCCCTCTGCTCCAGCTTCCCCAGCAATTTGATGCCGGCGGCGCTGCCGCAGGCGGCAGACTCCGAGACAGCAAGGCCGGGTTTCCGCGTCGTCGTTGTCTTCGACGGGCTATCAAATGCAAAAATGTCTGGGTCTGGAAGATTCCGTGATTTGTCATGCTAGTCCGGCATGACTCTGAGCTCTGTATTGCGTGGCCGCAAAGGGCTTGTCTTCCCTGTCATGCAAAAACGCAGTTTCTCATGCGGAATATGCAACTCTGAACCGCGGAAAAACTTGTCATGCTTGGCAAGGCATTACAGTATGCGCATTTTTCCCTGACTTGCATCACAAGTTTCCAGACCCAGACATTTTTACAGTTGATACGGGCTGGAGCTTTTCGTGCAGCTTTTGGGCACTGATCACCACGAGGTGACAGGCCGCGCAGCCGCCCACGTGGGCCGCCCAAATTACGCCGATCATGCGCGGATCGGGGAAGGTGCCGAGCATGCCGCCCGTGCCGCAGGTGAGCAGCGTCGCGGAGCAACAGAGACAGTTTTTCTGAAGCTCGCGCAGGTTGGTCAGCTCGGTGCAGAGGGGCCCGGATCCCTCTTCCGGGTCCTCTACCGTGTTAAAGCAGGGAAACCACCTGGAATAATGCCCGTGTTGCACATCCCAGCTCGGGTCCACCACGAAATCCGAAAAGTCGTCGGGATTCATGCCCGAGTGAAAAATGGGACCGAACACGGGGAGGCAACGCAAGAAATCAAACCAGTGCGGAATGAGCGACTTGTTACTGTGGTTATCGATATTGTCCTCCTCCTGTGGCTGTGCTTGTAGGTCCTGTTGGACTATCATACCGCTGGCGGCCATCGTCGTTGGCGTATTGGCTTCTGCATGATTCGTGTTACTAGCAGAACTTGAATTCTCCTCACTGCTGCGACCCTCAGTTCCGCTTGTTCGTTCTACTGCAGTTGCACTTCTACGACTCGTCCCACGACTGGCAGTAGCCGCATCTTCAGCAGCAGCACCCCTTCTAGCAGCAGGAGCAGCTGCTCCACCACTTGGTGCTAGTATTTCTTGTGAAGTTCCCGCATAATTGATCGCAGTTCCCGTCGGACTCGGTGCCTCCTCGGAGGTCGCCCGTCCCAGGGGCTGCACGTGAACAAGGTCATCCTGCGCAGCAGCTGCCACCCCCGCAGTCAATGCGCTTCGCAGCTGCAGGTCCCGCGACGCGCGAGGGTAGAGGGCCACGCGGTCTCGCACCGGATCGAACAAATCTCGCGTTAGAACAAATTCTGCTCGGTATCCTATGCAAAAACGTCCCCACCCCGAAGTCGAGATGGCAAATCTGCTAGACAAATCAACAAGCTTTGGCTGTTGGGCATGACAAGTTTGGCCACGTAGCGTAGTCATGTTTAGCTAGCGAAGCAGCATCACAGGTCTAGCAGCTCATGCTGATTCGAGCATCACAAATTCCAAAAAACGGCTAGAAAATGCTTCTCGTGGGGCTCCGCATGAGACAGATTTTAAGCGTGCAGATTAGCATGACAACCATGGGGTGGGCACGTTTTTCCCCACACTACTCGGGGCAGCCACCCGTCGGTGATCCAGCTCTGCAACTTCAGAGCGCGAAAATTCTGGAGATACAAAGAAAAGAAGGAAAACAAGGTGACGAGGCGAACGGGAATTATAGAGTGCCTTGCCATTTTTCCGGTAGGTCGTCCTCTTAATACTCGATTGCGTGGGCCGCGTAGTACGAGATGTTCTTCGTGCGCCTTCATGATGGTTTTGCTTTTCCTTTTGGCTCTTCATCAAAAAATATAATAAACTTCTAAAGGGTCGTAAATATACAGTAGCATTTCAATCAACGTCCGGCTGCTCCTGGAAAAATGTAGAGGCAAACGACCCGAACTCTCTAACTATGTATCTCGCACAAAGAAAAACACAACACAAAGTTCGCCTAGTTAGATCACATTGTTCGTTGAAGAACTGTGTCAGTCTTGTGAGAAGAGTCACGTCAGATCATCCATGAGCGGAATATTAGCCGGAGTTCCTTGCGAAGTAGAAGCTTAGACCTGTTCTGCAGATGATGAATTCTACTTTGCCCGCACAGTGGCAGTCCCATGCTTTATTGCACCTTTCGTTTTATTTCTCGTGCTCGTCTCACTTCCCGATGAGGTTTACGTTCCTGAAAACTAGTTCTCCATCCTGATTCGCGATCATGCCAAATTGTTCCTCATCCGCACGACTTGTTTCTGTTTGTTCACCACCAGCGAAGATAGAATTGCCCGTATTACGTCTTTCCCTCGCCATCGCTTTTGCCACCATCGTGAAGTTCCAGTTGCTGAACGTGCTGTTTTATGAACTGCAAAACCAAAAGTATCGCATTCGTATAAATGCATTACAAATTTCCTCAGCATGGCAAATAAAATTTGTAATGCGGATTTGACTTAACAAAAAGATTTGTAATGCATGATGGCAATACGAATACGATACTTTTGCACAGGATATGTTTGTTTGCACGGCATGGCGGTGCGGCATCTCGGCAATCAACTCCCAGAAAGGACCTGCTGGTGTCCCCTCATCCTTCATCTCTCGTGTCGTAGCACTGCTGCTCGATGTTGCAGTACTTGCAGTTCTACTGCTTGAAGAACCTCGTGCTGCTGCTGCTCCCAATTCATAACCTTTCCGCTTCCGCCCAAGGAAGGTTTCGACGATTGCCTCGTGCGTGAATTTGTTGTGCGTCCCGATGATGACTTTTTTCACCTTTTTGCACATCAGGTCCCACAATAGGGGGTACGTTTTGTCCACCTCCGAGAGGATGGACTCCCCGCCCTGAATATCCATGTCCAACACGTCGATGACCGGCGTATTCCGCCGATCCGCCAGAATCGAGCCAAACAACTCCAGATTGAAGGGGCGGCAGTAGATGCGGAGCCGGTGGGTGGACAGTGGGAAGTGGTTCACTCTCGCCATCCATGAATTGCAAAAATGTCTGGGTCTGGATGGTTGGAACTTGTAATGCTAACTTCTGACTCTAAAAGAAACTGTATTGCATGACCAGCAAGAGCAGGAGTCTAGTTTGTGCTACGCGGGGAGGGCATTTGTCATGCGGAAATGGCATCAGGAAGCCTTCCAAAAATCTGTGAAGCTGGGTCATGCATTACAACCATCATGGGTCATGCCAGACAAGCATGACAAGCCTTGCAATCTCCCAGACCCAGACATTTTTGCAATTGATACCATCTCCCGGATCCCGTCGCAGAAAATCGGGTTCATCTCGAAGAAATGAAGAAACACGTTTTTGTCCGTTAGGTGGTATGGAATTTTTTTATTTGCAGAAACTACTTGTACTTGCTCTTCGCTTGTTCGTTCCTCGTCTGTGGTCCAGCCGCTGCTACCGGCGGGGGCCTGATCGTCCTGCGTCAGCGCAAATTGCCGCAAGGCCTGTAACGCGCGGAACCCCCACGTGCCCCAGCGCCCGCCAGCCTCGACGAAGACGAAGGGACGGTGGGGAACCGGCTTCGCCGCTGGAGTGGAGGCCGAAGAAAGAGCAGGTACAGGTTTAGGATCATTTGGAAGAGATTTATTTGATTCAACATCTTTCCCACGTCTAGAACTATTCCCGTTCTTGTAGTTCCACGCAATCTTGGCCGTTCTTGTGATCCCGTCCGCATGCGACTTCCAGTATTCCCAAACGCTTTGGTACACCTGCACATGCTCATCGTACTCTTCGTCCATGACCGGCAGCGGCACTTGGTAGACCGGCATGAACGCCTGGAGCATGGCCGCGTGCACGTGACACTGGTACCGCCGGTCCATGCTCTGCGCGTAGTAGGTGTAGGGGGGAAACATCTCGGAGAACGTGAGACTGCTTGTAGTGCTGTCCCCGGAAGCAAACATGTTGGTCAACCCGGGCACGTCCCGGAAGTTCTCAAAGTGCCGGCTCCGCGCTTGATGCTCCGTGAGCAACACCCCATCAGAGGTTCTATACGCCTTCACGCCCAAATCGAACGTGCCCCAGACGTGCCACTGCCGCTGGTTCGCGCAGTCGAAGCGGACGGGGACCTTGAGGCCGCTGAACTCGTACAGAATAGTGCGGTTCGCTGGCGCAACGAAGGGGGGGAAGTGGCAGAAAATTTCGTGGTGTTTGAACACTCGCGACGCATCGAGCGCGCTTTCCAACGGGTTGATGCCGTACTCTAGGTCGGCGGATCCGGTGCGGAGACAGGGGGTCGGAGTGCGGAACGGTTCTATCAAAAGTAAAAATGTCTGGGTCTGGAAACTTGTGATGCTGGGAGGCGTCTCATGATGAGGCTACAAATGCTGGCTCAGCATGACAAGTTTCTGAGCTCCTACCTAGGTGTTGCCTATTGATTCTGCATGACAAACTGCGCTTCTGCATCACAGAAAAACGAGGCTCTTGGGTAACGTGCATGACAGATTTAAGAGTGATGCCAGACAAGCATGACAAACATGAATTCTTCCAGACCCAGACATTTTTGCACTTGATACGTTCTGTTTTCACACCATGCTGTGCCCCCTCCACCCCCCGATGATCCTCTTCTCGCCCGGCCCCGCTCGTTGCGCCGAAGGTGCTGCGCACCAGAAACTGCGCGACGCGCAGAAAGATGAACCATCTTTGGAGAAGCGAGGAACGCCTTTGTCCCTTTTTCCACGAGCAATTAAAACGTTTGATGTTCCTCGCAGAGATCTTCATGCCCGCTTTTAGTACTCCGAAGGATCATGTCGAATGTGTGTGTTAAACCAATTCCACCTCGCTCGACTTCACAACTGTACAAGACCTTGACTTGTTACCGAAATGCGACTGCGGAGGACAAGTTGTACTCCAGCTCTACAAAAAATAAAAATGAGATCCCGGCACAAGAACTTCTTGTGTACTACTGAAATTAATTCACTAGTAATTTCTTCTTTTGGGTTACACAGCGAAATGACCAATCAAAAAACGACGATCGTAGCGAACTTCACAATGTAGTGAAAGGCAGGCTCACTGTCCCCGTCCCCTTTTTACAACGGCGTTCATTCCTGGTGTGATTGTTCCCAAAATGTGGCGCAGTACTTATCTACGCTGGTAAACAAAAATTCTGCACTTTGATGCTTCTTCGACGGTAGTGTTTCTTTTTGACTCGTGAGTGAATGACTTACTCAACACCCTAGATGGGGTATTTTATTTTCATTTCACTCTCTTTATTTAATTCAGGCAAAATCATAAAGGCGTGGCCACGGTTCTACGTTGACACCCCTTTCACCTGGTGGGAGAGGGGTATTGTTTTCCTTTGCGCTTCTACTTCTCGCGCTTCAACTTCTTCACTTTCCTATTTACCGGCTTGCAGTAAGTCAGCAGCTGTTTGCGTCATCGCATTTGCGGCTGGTATACGTATAATATTATCCCAACGTGGTCTAATATTTTTCTCGTTCGATGCAGCGCAGTAACTGGACTGGTGATAGTGCTGCTGTGCTTGTCGCTGCAGGCGGTAAATGTTCCACGCTCTTCATCCCCAATGTGCTGCTGCGCCTGTTGCCTCCATTCATTCCAGCAGGCATTTATTTCAAATGGAATAAATGCTCCAATTCTAATACCGGGCTTCGAGATCTTCATTGTCATGTTGTTGTTTATTTGTTTGTGGTGGAAACGCGATTACTCACCTTTTTCCTTTGGCGCTATTTCAATAAAAATACCTCAGCGCAAAGAAGCTTGACAAAAATGACTAGCGGCTGGTAGTGTACTCGCTTCAAAACTATAAAAATGCACTAACTCTGTTGAAAAAAAACACATCTGACTACAGTTGTAACGAACCTCTTGAAAAAATGTCGTGCGAAAGATGTAGATTGCGATTCTTTGATCGTTTTGTTTTTGTTTTTTAACCTTGTCATCACTAGAAGATTCAAAGTTACTCCTTTTGCTCAAATTAATTATACACGACGAAAGCAATAGTACTCAAATAGAAATAATTTATAGATTTGCAGTGCTTATTAAGGGCAAGGAGCTCGATAGTAAAAAACTTAGGTTGAACAAATGCTTCCTCCCCGGTCTCCTGCGAAGAAAAGTGATTTCTTATCCTTCGTCATTTAAGCGGGCATGGGCAAGCAGACGGCCGCTTCGCAGCCCGCACTGTGATAATACTTGTTCGTGCGGTCGCCGTAGTCGCGGAAATCAGCCTCCGTAAAGCGAGCCCCTGCCATAGCGCCTCCCCGATTTTCCCTGCAGCGGATGAACGTGAAAACCCCGTCTCCCTCCGCAAGGAGCCAATTGGTCGGAAACTGCGAGCGCTGTGTAATACCTCTCTTGAAATCCAACAGCTCCTCCAGCTTGTCCCTGCTCACGGGGATTTATGAAAGTGAAAAATCCACCCACCCCATACTCAAACTAGAGATTTGCGATGCAGGTGGTCACAAATCAGCTTTGTCATGCTAGAAGGGAAAAGATGCGGACTGTAGTGCTGGTTGGCGTGGGAAAGCCTTGCATCTTCAGCATGACAGGGGGCAGCTGGAAGTGGGGAACAGCATGACAAATTGCCTGCAAACGAGTCC
>JACKZZ010014331.1_pt1 | contig 12242 bp, 4 predicted proteins | sample 8027871 | NCBI WGS metagenome assembly JACKZZ01 (sample SAMN15724774, study PRJNA655200) | protist metagenome | isolation source: fluorescence activated cell sorting (FACS) single amplified genomes of... | place: USA: West Boothbay Harbor, Gulf of Maine | collected 2000-07-19
AATTATTACCTACATGATTTCAACTTTCGATGATAGAAGTTTAAACAGTATAGTGGGCTATACAGAGTAACAAGCTTACCGCATAAACAGCCGAGTCTGCATCTTTTTTCCCTTTAGACCCAGTCTTCTCTGCCAGAAGTTTTTTCAGTTTTGTCGGGGAATGGACCGCGACGTACATGGCGTAAGGTTTGTCACTTGGTGGATCGAGGTTTTTTTTTGGCATTTCATCTACAGGGGGGTAAACCATCGGACCAGCTGGCATCGTTGCGATCGTTACGGTTTGAGTCTGAGTCATAGAGTTATTTGTCATTCCTGAGTTACCATTTGGGTTACCATCTGGTGACAGTGACGCTGAACCATCTTGAGGAACACCATCTTGAAGAAAGTTAAACTCATCCGCTACAAACCCAACCACAGTTAGCACATCGGTTGGTTCAAACGGGCTCGGGTGTGTCAAGGATTTAACTCTGTCCCCTATCTTGAAATCCGGAAGTCCTGGGAGCTGCGGGTATTTTGGGCTGAAAAAGTCCTCGTCCGCCTGGTTTCTTTCGCCGAAACGACCACTTAGATTACCAGGTCCATTATGATTTGAATTTCCGACTGAATTCGAAAAGTCCAGCACGTACCTATAAATTGGGAACTTAGTGCTTCCCCGGTTTTCCGAAATTCCCTTATAGTTCAAAGTCTCGATTTCCAACCGCACCCCTTCATCCAACCAAGACACCACGTCTTTCCCAATCTCACGTTTCTTTATCACGGGGTGGATGTTAGTTACAGTACCTGTATCCTTGGGTTCCTTCGCCACCGTCGGCAGCGTCGACAAAAAAATCGCGCCCTGCAGCCCCGAGTTCTGGAGTTGACTAAACACCCCGTCTATTTCCTCGAAGTACATGAACTCAATAGATCCGCCGCGCCAGACGCGGTCGGTGAAACTGCCCCAGAAGTAGTCCGACCTAACCGCGGCCTCTCTAAAATTCTCAAACGAAATAGTGGACGACGACGATCTCGCGGCCGCCGTGGGCGAGCGCGAGAGCTGCACCTCGACGGTTTTTTGGGTGGTAATAGGGCCCTTCGGGAGTGGGAGGGGGGGTGAATTTAAGATGGCGTCGTAAATTTCAGGTCCTGGTGGATTTGTCATTGCATCTGATGTCATTGACATTGGATCTGATGGCTCGGGTTTTGACATTTCTTCAGACTGGCTCTGACTCTGAGAGTCCCCGTCCATGGTGTCGAGTTTATAGGGTTTTTTTTTGGGCTTGGAATCAGTGGGTTTAGACTCAGGAGACTCAGTTGCAATATCACGATCATTTATCTTCACGCTCATCTCCGCGAAATAATCTCTACTTCTATCAACTTTCCTAATTCCCGCCCGTAAAAAAGCCGCCTCCACCTCAACCGCCGACACCCGCGCGAACCGTCCCCCCGACGGATGCCGCAAGCTCCCATCGCTAGTCCCGGTACTAACACTCAAATAGGGGAGAACTTTGTTTAGCTCTAGACGGATGGGGAACCCGGCTTTGATTTTTTTGAAGTTGCTTGATGGCATTGGTTGGCTTGAACTTCCTTGAGTAGTCTTAGAGGTCTGAGTTGTTTTCTTGGAAGATTCAAGGACCTTTGACAGCGAGTTTGAATGGTTGTTTCTCTCGTTCCGGACTTCGCTCCGCATTTCGGGGGTAAGTTTGGACTGGAGGGTGGCGTCTACGGGGTCAAATAAAACAAATGCGATAATTTCGTCGGCCGTTGAGAGCACTATATGGCCCATGAGATCGGTGGATCCGGGTTTGGGGGATGAGGACTCAGGGGTTGAACTCGAACTTTCTTTAGAAGACTTAGCTCCTGACTTTCCTTTTTTCCCGGACCCTGATGCAGTCTGAGTTCCTGTTGAATTTGACGGAGGTGTTGAACTTGTTTCAGAAGCTGCTGCCGCTCTCCTAGATCTTTCCTCTAGTTCATCGTGATACTCCGAGATTTTGGGCACAAATCCCGGGAGGTTCAGCTTCTGGGAGCACAACCTCACAGGCGTCCCCACCGGAAAAATCTCGGTTAGAAGCTTTTCGGTGCGGGAACTGGTTGGAACAGCCTCACGGCCGCCGCCCTCACTGTGACTGTCAGTGTCACGAGTGTGAGTCAGAGTCTGACTTACAACCTTCGATCCCGTCCTTCCAGAGTCAGTGTTTACAGCTCCATCCATTAGCTTCAGCATCTGAGTGGACTCTAGAGCTTCAGAATCAGCTTTCGTTTTTGTCTTCCGATTCTGATTGGCCTTAATCGCGTCACTTAACTGTTCTCCTTTCGCCTTATCGGTATAACCGGCGAAAAACATGGCGAAGTGTTGTTCTTCCTTGGACCAGGTGCTGAAATCAGAAGCTTTTGAAATTTCAGAAGCATCAGACCTCCGCGATCCCGCCGAGCCTCCGGATTTATTTGACTTCTTACTCGAAGATTTCCCGCTGCTCGCATGACTAGCATGGCTGGGCGCTGGGCTCGAGGGTAACGGTTTTAAATTTTCTAGGAGGTCTATCCTTTTTGGCGTAACTGTTAAACCCAGCAAACCTTCTGTCTTGCTGCCTTTCCGCGGTGAAGCGAATTCGGCATTGGGAGGTTGTCCTGGTTCGGGGATGGAGTCGAGAGATTGTGACAGTGTTCCGACGTTGGTTACTGGTGGTCTTTCCCAATTCGTGGCAGCTGCAGTCGCACTGGAATCAGATGTCGCTGCAGTTGCAGGTGGAGTGACCGTTACCGCTGGTGGAGTCGCAGCTTGACCTGATTTCTTTGCTGATGCAGTCTGCTTTGCTGATGCAGTCTGACCCTGGCCCTGGGTCTTCTTCTTGGCTTTCGATAATGACAAGCTGAGACCTTGGACTGTGACAGAGGCTTGCTCTGGATTCAAAAGCAGAATAAAGTGCAACTTCAAGTTCAAGGTAACAAAAAAATTCATTAGTGACAATACCATTTCTTAGCGAGTTTGACGTGTGGAGATTCTATAATTAAAATCGATTTACCTAATAAGTACTGAGGTGATTTCCAACTTTTCAGTTATCAGACAGTTAACGGTGCGGCAGCAGACGATTAACGGTGCGGCAGCAGACGGTTACAGCCTTGGGATAATAATGCAATTAGGCTTAGCAGCGTTTCGGAACTTGAAAAACGTATTGGTACAGACTCAGTTATGCCAGTGTGTGACTTGTATAAATGCACTTGACGAAGGACTCGGAGCATCGAGAAATTTTACACAGCATTCTAGATTCTCTCACTGATTGCAGAGCTGAACCGACCATTCCAGAAGGACCGTACACGTGAGTCAATGAACACCCTATCTTAACATCTAAATCAGATTTAATGATATCCAGCTTGAAACATTTAAGCCAAACCGTACCGGGCAAAAAAGTTAAAACGTTTCGAGTCCGACGATTCAGATGTCTCTTTTCAATATTCTCAAAAATGTTCAACATGCAGATCAAGGCCAACAGAGCATTTTCTCTTACGAGGCCTAACGAGATACGATCAAGTTCAACTGCATCTGTTGATTCTGTATTCCTTAGCTCAAGTCGAGTCTACAGGTCCTGGTGTCTGAGACTGACACTGTTCAATTGTTCTAATTACGAGTCCGCATCAGTGAAATTTTATTCACGAGAAATGTCAGACGCGGCGACTAACAGGCCTATGTTCTACATTAGCCGTTTGAAAATGTGGGAGATGCAAATGAAAGTAAAATCTTAGGAAAATCCGATAAAGTGATAGTGTCTGTAGAAGTATAAGCTTTTCAAGTAATTAAGTAAGTCTAAGAGCTACTCACTGAGTATAGCGCATCAAATGTCAATCACAATCAAGTTCTATAAAATAAGTTAAGGCAAAGTCCAGAGCGCAAGGCCCAGTTCCATCATCAAAGTTTAAGCAAGCTAAGGTGCCGGCGCACTCCCCACATCCAGCAGCCTCGCTATCTCCGACCGCCGCAGCCTTCTCACAATATACCGCCTCGGCCAGTTCAGGCTATCGTTCTCGTCCAGGAGCTTTGTCCAGGTGAAGATATTAGAGTCAACGTTGTCCCCGTTCTGAGCATATTTCAAATCCCGAAGCTCCCCATTCGCTTCGGTGGTGAGCATCGCCTTGACTCGGGCTAGCGCGTAAGGAACGGCGTAGAACAGCGAAAGAGCTTGGAATTGGGAAAAACCGGAACTGTGAGTCTGACGATTAAATCTACCGGGTCCGTAATTATCCGAATTTTGAATTTCTGCAGCATCTATCTCCAGCAACAGCACCCGTTGCGCATCCCTGAGCTCTAGAATGAAAACAGCGTCGAGGATGAAAGAGAGGAGCTGGCGGAGGTAGTCGGGGTTTTCCTGCTTTAAAGAACAGTACTCGGCTGAGTCTGAACCATTACATTGCTTAGGAGACTGCTCGCCGTTTGCAGCATCAGTGTATTCACTCATGTGACTCATGTTTGTGTCGATCGACCTCAGGCTGTTTCGACAGGGATCGCTGGGACTTTCTGGTTCAAAACCCGGGCAGACTTCACAGTGCTTGTCGAAGTCAAGTTCGGCGAAGAGGCTGCGAACAGCAGCAGCGTGGGGAGAGTACTTTTTATCGGCACTATTACTGTCATCACTGACACCATCAAATTTATCCGCTTTATTCAAAAACGCTCGAAACGACTTCGACATAAGTTGCTGTCGCCTTCTCGTAAACAACATAGCGTTTCTTCGTTTTTCGCTGCTACGTGTGTTCAGATTGTCGGGAGTTTCAAAAGTAAGCGGGACAGCGAGCGGTTGCGCATGAAATTGATCGTCGACGTTTGTAAAACTGCCCAATGTTCCTTTTACGACGTCAGCCTCGGCATGGAGGGTCAGGGTTTTATACATCTGTAGATTCTGTTGATCTTTCTCTCTGGACTTATCGTAGTAGCACTGCCCGTCACCGTGTAACCCAGAAGCAGACGCTGACCCTGACGCCACCGACGCCTGACTATCCATGTGCAGGGATAAAACTGCATTGTTGGAGCGACGAATTATGCTGTGATTTTGACTGTGAGTCTGACTCTCAATACTCTCGCCATGACGTGAACTTGACCTTGCCATTGGATTATAAGCTAGAGGCTGAGGCTGAATTTCCCGACTGTAATCAACACTACCCCGTCTAACATGACCAGGACGTTGCAGACTCTGACCTCCAGGAGGCTTGAGCGGAGGCCCGGGTTTGAAGAGAAGCTCATCGTCATCCTAATCAGAGCGATCTGGGGAGCGGTCTTGACTCGGGCCCGTCGGGGTGTTTTTTGACAGCGGAGTACTTTTTTGTGGGGTGTCTTTTGGGTATTCGACGCTCATACAACCGTCATGAAAAGCGGTTTGTAGATTGTCTCCGAGTTCGGGAACGACTGTTCCGGTTAGCTCAGCACGATGAACTGAGCCTGTGGGTTCAGCACGATTATTACCCACAGACCCAGTGTCATTATTGTCTTCCTCATTGTTTCCCTCCTCATTGTTTCCGTTGTTTCGATTATTCCACCGATTCCATCTCCAATTATGATTTGACATCGCTTCCCGCATCCGATCTAAAATCGAAAAAGACGCGCACTGCCCAAACCTCGGAGGACGGCCGCCGTTTCCACCCCTTTCACTCCTTCGATTACCCCAACGAGTCTGACCCTGACCGAACCGAAAGCAAGCACCGTTTCCACGAACAGCCTCACCATCCTCATCTGCATCTGCATAATGCACCGTACCAGACCGCGACACACTCAATCCGCGGCCGTGCTGCGTCACCAACGAATTCTGACTTTGCATCTGCTCCAACAACCGCAACAAACTGGGTGAGTGGGGAAGCTCAAGCGCCTCCACATCCGCAGCGTCAACGATGAAACTCGACGTGTCGATGTCGCTGGAGGTGAGGAAACTCATGCTGTTTGCAACTCCGAGTTCGTTTCCAGGACCATTGTGAGCACTGCCACCAGCACCTGAATCAGGGCCACCACTGGCACCACCACGGTGACCTTTCTCCACATTCTCGGCTTTTTTCTTCCTTCTTCTCTCGGCCTTAGGCCGTGGTGAAGTCACCGGGGTCTCGAAAGCGTCGAGCTGGTGGTGCTGACACCCAGTGGGACTAATCTGACTCTGAGAAGCTACAGCTCCAACATGAACTCCACCAACACCAGTCACAGTAGACTTCGGTGTATCTTTTTCTCCTTCCCGAAGTCTTAGTGAGTTCTGCAACTCCTCACCACTCACGTGGCTCAGCCTCGAACACAGGTTCTCGTGAAAATGCTGCTGAGACTGACATGAGGATCCGATAGAGTCCCTCTGTAAGTTTAACTGTTCTTTGGAGTCTCGTTGCCACTTCTCGAGTTGGCGCAGGGTTTCTTTTGCGGCGGAGATATGGTTAAGCTTTTCGAGGGCGAGGCCGAACGCATCTTGACCAGAAGTACCTGAACTACCTGGAACTGGGCCAATGGCATCACCACCATGACCATCTCCAGTCTCAGTGTGAGTTTGTTCTGACTCTGAGTCATAAGCCTCAATCGGTGCAATCAGAATCTCGCGCGCCCTGTGGAGAATCTTGGCCGACTTCGGATCTCGAAGCTCGGAGAGTAAATGATTAAATTTCGATTTCGACTTAATAGTACCAGTCAGCGCAACCTGCAGCACATCGGGGGGAAAGGTTGGCTCTTTTGCGTCGTTGGCGGATAAGTCGAAACGCTGAATCGGGGCAGCCTTAGGAGAATGTTGCTCTGCAGCCAGAACTTCAGCTGAAACTTGAAGTACCTCGTGGGTGTGCAACTGAGATGCTGTCAATCCAGAAACGGGCGTAGAATTAACTGGTGCGTCAGCCTCACCCTCAATATGACTTCCTTTCAAATGATCTCGGTTCGTTACCTCGCTGCTTGTGTGGGTCACTGAGGGACCCATTTCGCTAGAGACTGAATCGATCGTGGTCATATGAGCTGCTACAGCAGTACCCACAACTGCTGCTGTACCGGCAAGATCTGGAACTCCCGAATCTTGCCCGGAACTCGATAATCCACCCGAGTACGTTCTCTCCGTTCGGCAATTACTCTGAATACTCACCCCCGCTTGGCAGTAGGATTCGGTGACGTAGCCGGATTCCGTATCCAAAACAGAGTCGGTGCCGTGCGCCCTGGGGTGGGACTCTCGGTCGGATCCAACATAATCGGAGAAAGCACGCCGAGCACCACCTGCGTAGTTGAAGCCTGGGGATGGTCCGTCCTGGTAACTGTTGCCAGTATTACCACCGCCCCTGTTATCATGGGACATTGCACTCTCTCGAGTCTCTGACAAATGTGACCCCTGAGAGTCCCTAGTAATATTCTGCGAAGCAGCCGTATTGCGTCCCCGACTTGGACTCAGACTGCCAAACTCCCAGTGTAACGGCGCGGAGACAACCGTACTCAGCCTGGGATCAGAGCGAAACAAAGTCCCCGTCGCATTGATACTATCACCGTCAGAAAGAGTCAGCCAGGACGCCAGTGACTGGATGGACTGTCTTTCGGATAATGATTTCAAACTAGTCAAGCCATTACGGAAACCATTGGCATCACTGGGTCTAAAACCATCTGCGTTACCGTAACCATCTACTGTGTTACCGCTGCTGGAACTGATATGACTCAGCCTGGTAAGAGACGGCGTAACCCCCACGACACCGTGACCGTTCGCCTCCGAACTTATCTGGCTCATGACGCTGGCGAGCTCGGATACGTTTGTTAGGTCGAGAGAACTCAAAAGTTTCTTGTGCTGTTTGAAGAGTTCTGAGGCGAGGTCGACGATTTTGAGGGGGGAGGAGTTGAGAGCGTCAGACTCATTATCAGTGACAGACAAATCAGCATCTGGATCACTACTTCGAGGTATCCCTTGCAGCGGGAAGATCATGCTCGACTGTGCAGGAGAAGTTTCAATAGTTGAGAGAGTAGTGGCGTCGGAGTCGGAGTCAGAAGTTGAGTCGTCGTCGGAATCAGAAGTAGCAGCGCCGCCCGAGGGTCCAGTGACAGCGTCAGGTACAGACTCAGTTTTCCTACCAACCTTCCCTTTCGTTCCAAAAACAAGCGGATAGAGTAGCTCAACGGGCGAACTCAAGACGCCACTCGCCCAGTGGAAGTTTATCATCTTGCGCCAGACCTTGGACTTCATGTCGATTTTTTCGGAAGGTTTTGAGTCACTGGTTTTCGTCGGCTTTGGTTCAGTAACATCAATTTCGCCATCGTGTTTTGCATCAGTCTTAGCAAGCGCTTCCAGTGTTTTTTCTGAACCAGTGCCACTCACTTTGGTTTTATCACTGTCAGCACTTCTGGTGGCACATTTGCTCTCACCACCCACATCCAAAAACAAACCCGACGGCGGCGATCCACCATGACCGAAGTGAGGCGTTGGTGCAGTCAATTTGCGGCTGCCGTTGCCAAGACTTCCTGTTTCATTTCCACGATCATGTAAGTCTTTTGGATCACCATGTTCGCTAATCGTACTAGCACCAACCATACTTTGAAGCACCCCCGCATCCCCACTCAAAACGCTCATCACCTCGGCAGGCGATAGCGGGCCATGACCGCTAAGACTGGGGCGTTGCGAGGCTGTGGCACTGGCACTATGTACAACACTCGAATTGTGATCCTGAACGACACTTTGACTCACGACACTCTGACCCTGGGCCTGACTGTGAATCGACTTCACGCTTTCCAGATAGTTCAAATGCTTCAAGTCCCTCTTTCTTTCCGCAACGTAGACGCTTGAGAGAAGGGGGTCGACCTCACTTTGCCTGTGCCCAATCGACCAAGCCAGGAGTTTTGTGTTTATTTCAGACTCAGCGCCTAGTTCTGGAGTGTCATCGAGTTTATTGATTGCCTCATACTCTTTCTCGATATCATAATCAGTTGTTAATGGTCGTCCCTCAGCATCGACAGCATCAGTTTTGTATATCTCATCCAGGTTTAACTGGGGTTGCCCTGTTTCGAAAGCTGTGAGTCTCATCATGGTGTGTTTTTCTTCAGTGCCATTAACGGTTTTCTCAATCTTCAGATACAGCGCCACCTGATCCGGCTCGAACCGCCGCAATACCGGGATAAGGCCCTTTTCTCTATGTTTTTCGCGGATGGCTAGAACACTCATATCGAAGATACTCATTATCGGAGGAGGTTGCGGTTGAACTGTTACTTGAGCCGGCTGAAAACTGTGAGTGACAGTCTGTTGAGTCGAGTGACTCAGAGTAAGACTTCGGGCGCTCAGTCCTTTACTCCCTGTTCCCGAGCTTTGTTCCCTTGAACAGTCCAAACTTCCCCCTTCTCCAGAGCGACAAAAGCTGAATGAGAATAGGCCTTTGAGAAATAAAGCGTCTCCCCTAGAAAGAGTATCATAATCAGTGTCACCATCAAACGGAAGTCTATTAAATTTTGTGTATGCAGCGAAGGTTGACTCATCCGCACTTGGAACCCTTTCTTTCGCTAAATGGAGAACCGCGGTATCAGCACCCAAGCGGGCCCGCGCGAGCTCCACGTACTGATCCGGCAAACAACTGTTCTGTAAATCCTGAACGGAGAACATAGAATTAACGGTATCGTCATACGCGGATGCGCTGATTGTACCCATGAAATCGAAGGTGACCGTAGGTCGGGGTTCGCAGGCGTCATTTGATTCATTACCATGGGGTGTAGTTTCTGATTCAGCGGATGCGTTAGTTTCTCCGCTCTTTGTCAGTTCAAGTTGACTTCGAATTCCGTCACTTAGAGTTTGTGTTGAACTCACCAAATTCGTGGAGGCACCGGCGGAGTCACCGGGTCCGAGAAACTTTAACTGTTTGGAATGATCGACTTTAGAAGCTGCAACGGCGTCGCCGTTAGTTGGACTTTCAGCATTAGTTTGACTTTCAGCAACAGTCTGTAGACCCTGTTGTTGTCCCAATGAAACCGCCGGCACTCTCGGCGTCCTCGGAGTACCTACAAGTCCAGAACCAGGTCCATAGTGTCTCCTAGCGCTGCCTGGTTCCGAGCAAATATCAGAATCATTCCTTCGGAAATAGAACTTCGGAAGTATGGGATGTCGGTAAACACCCGCGCTCGCAACTGAGTTTGCCGAAGCGCCTGATCTGGCTGATAACTGTCTGGCTGATAGACTAGGATTTCTCGCTGACACACTAAGACCCTGACCCATAGAACTTTGAGGCCCGGATGATAGCTGTCCCACCGAGCTGAGGTTCAGCTTGGTGATGGCGGTCCGTGTATTAGAGGCATTCTGAGTAACTTGAAAACTCGGAGTCGGACTAGAACCGCTGGCAGCGTCGGCGTCGGCAACAGGTTGTGGAATCAGCCTATCAAGCGACCGATCGGAACTTGCTAAACCGTGAGAAGCGATATCGCTTCTGCTACGACTAACTCCTTGATCATCTGATTTTCCGCTGGATTTTCCTCCTTCTGATTCCAAAGACTCCAAAGACCTTCGACTGGACTGTAAAAGTTTTGGATCAGAAGTAACTGTACCTTCGTGCTCTTCAGCAACTTCAAGTTCAAGTTCTGTTTCCGCATCAACTTCAAGCTGTTGTAAGAGCTTCTCGTCTTCTTCGTCTTGGTCATGTTCATATGATTGCAAGATCGAATCAAGTTTGTCCAAGCTTTCACTCAAACCATACCCACTCTCTCCTTTCCCATGATTCAAAAGCACCTGAAATATCTGGTTTTGTAAAAAAGGAGCATCAGCTTCAGTGACACTGACAGGCTTTAGAGGTGGAGTTGATTCAACTTGAACAGATTTGGATAATGATTTTGAACTCACTTCAGGTTTTGTATTTCTTTCTAAATTAGAAGCAGCGACGTCGACAGCAGGTTGACTCCAAGTAGACACTGCACCAGGCAAACTATCAGCATTATGACTGCAATGTTCGGCTATGGAATGTTGAGTCTGACCCAAGCTTAGTCGAGGTACATTACTAACTGCAAGTGGTAATGCTTCATTGGATAATGATTTCGTAACGGTAAAGTTCGAAGGTCTGAAATTGAGATCACTCTGAGTCTTGAGTGTGCTCGTCCTCGACCCTGAGCGGTCCGAGTGAGGCACGGCGAGTTCATCGGTGCGGATAGGATCAACAGTATTTAAAGTAGGTTGAGATCCGCACTTTTCCTTCTCAGCAGCAAGTGCAGCTGCTCGGGGATTCACTTTCGATTCTCTCAGCCAGTTGAGCTGGGCTTTGTGTTGTAACTGTAGTTGAACCTTGACAGCAGATACTTGGAAAATTTGGGTATGTCGAGTAACTGTATCACTGTCTGTATTTTTATCGAAGATGCTCAAGTTTGAGAGCAGAAGAACTTGAAGTATGGAGATGGCAGACTTCATGATTTTGAGCAAGGAAGTAATTACTCTAAAAATTTGGATGGTTTATGTAGGTACTCCTTGACAATAAGTTTGATGTGTAACGTCTAAAAGTTAAAGTTAAACAGCGGAAAATTACTGTGCTGGTATATCGAATACGATTCTCATGTTTAATCATGTAATTGAGCTGAAACTAGCTTCTAGCGAAGCTTGTAATATTTAAGTGGGAGATTCGAAACGAAATTTTTAATCTATCATTATACGGGGTTCGGGGCCTAAATTACTTTGAGGTGCGCACACAACGCGGCGAGATTGAACCTCAAAAACCAGGAGGCTACTTGCGACAGTATTGAGTCTGACCAGGAGTATGATACAGTAACCATCTCTGATTGTGGGTTCAACTTCTCGTTGCAGCCGAACACAATTTAGCAGACCGTCCGCAGCTAATGCTATCGATTCACTGTTCTTTCTTTTCAAAACTCCAGCTAATAATCACTTTACAATTGACATTGGCACACATAAAAGTTTAGATTTCAGATTCTACAAAAATGGAAATATTCACAAATAAAAACTTGTTGCACTTAATAAGTCTTACACTGCGCCTACACCTCACTACTTAAATTTACCGTCACCTCAACCTTAAACTTCACACCTTCGCTCCACAATTACTACAAAAAGCCGCCTCCAGCTGCAGCCCTGCCCCGCAAGAGGTGCAGAAATTCTTACCACCCTCCACACCAGATCCATACCTTTCCCCCGCCGGATCACCCGAACCGAAACCAACATTGACTTTTTCTCCCCCCATCTGCTGCTGTTCCGGCGGCGCCAGCCCCATCTTCTTCCACTCCCGCTGCAACATCATCTCCATGTTGATGGCGTTAACGATCTCGATTTCGCCGCTTTAAGCACGTTTTTATCTAAATTTCTCAAATTATAAGGTGAAAA
>JACKZZ010008925.1_pt1 | contig 12240 bp, 11 predicted proteins | sample 8027871 | NCBI WGS metagenome assembly JACKZZ01 (sample SAMN15724774, study PRJNA655200) | protist metagenome | isolation source: fluorescence activated cell sorting (FACS) single amplified genomes of... | place: USA: West Boothbay Harbor, Gulf of Maine | collected 2000-07-19
CCGCTATTGGTAATATCGGTCAGAGTGCGTATGGTGCCGCGAGTAGTTTTCTTGATGGGCTGATGGAGTACCGCCATTCAGTGGGTTCACGTGGAGTCAGCATTCGTTGGCCCGCGGTATCTGGCGTCGGCATGGCTGTAGCGGCTGGGATCGACCTGGACGGTTTCAGCGTTACTCCGTCGTATGTGGAAGGCATTTTGGAGTTCGCCTTTTCAGCATCAGCGAAGAGTACTTCTGTATTAACTCTGATACCTCCAGGCATATTTGAAGTCATGGGGTCTCGCTGCAAACTTCAGTATTCAAATGTGGCCGAAGCCTTCTGTTCTGCTCAACCTAAACGGCAGGCATCCAGAGCAAGTACTGTGGCTGTAGTCAAGCATTCTGCAGTATCTCTTGAGGATGTGCGAAAGAATGTAAGAGAATGTTTGGCCCCGTTGTTAGATGCGAATGGTTTTGAGATTAGGGATGTTTCAGATGATGCTGCGTTGATGGATTATGGTCTAGATTCTTTGGCAACAATGGAATTATCATCTGTTTTATCTAAAGAGTTTGGAGTACGGCTACTACCTACTCTAGTATTTACCCACCCTTCGATTAGAGAAATAGCAGGACATATTTGTGAGAAGTTGCAAGCGGGTACATCTAAGCGTCAGGCATCTAAATTAGGTGTTAAAGGTATTGTTGACTATTCTGCAGTATCTCTTGAGGATGTGCGAAAGAATGTAAGAGAATGTTTGGCCCCGTTGTTAGATGCGAATGGTTTTGAGATTAGGGATGTTTCAGATGATGCTGCGTTGATGGATTATGGTCTAGATTCTTTGGCAACAATGGAATTATCATCTGTTTTATCTAAAGAGTTTGGAGTACGGCTACTACCTACTCTAGTATTTACCCACCCTTCGATTAGAGAAATAGCAGGACATATTTGTGAGAAGTTGGGAATAAGTAATCTTGAATCAAATCGCAATGACGATGATATCACAGCAAATGATGTTCAGATACAATTAAGACGTTTTGAAGGACATATACCTGGAGAATCTGTAGCAGGATATCCAATCTTTTCAAGTTTTTTTAGTGCCACAGAGCCAAGGTACTTACCGTGCCGATAACAATATAATTTCTTATAACTAACATTTTGCGTACATATAGTATTCGTTTTGTGATATGTTGCTCAGCAGGACAAATGCCACTACAATGGCATGGATTTGCTCATGGATTGAGCTCACTTGGCTGTGATGTTCATATAGTAAGCTTACCAGGTACAATACACTTTTATCTCGGTACTAGAAGTAATTATTAATTAACAATTACAGGTCGTTTCGAGCGAGTGCATGAGGTGGCATTTGAGGAGCTCGATGATGCCGTTGATGGAATATGTGAGGTATTTAAGTATAATATCATATTAATACCGACAATAATATTTATTTCTAGGCACTACATAACCTTAAATATCTTGATGATTACAAAATACCCTTGGCATTTATTGGGTACTCCTTTGGAACATACCTTTCCTTTGAATGTGCGACTAAATTGCGGGATACATTTTTATATGATGTCAATCATATAATCTCAATGGCGGGCATCCCTTTGACTGTTCTCAATGAGTCTTTATCTTTTCATGAAGCTACAGGCGACAGTGATATTGAAAAACTTAAAACTGTTTTTCAGGATATGCATGGGTACATCCCTCCCTACTTCTATAGCAATGGCATTCATAAGTTAGCTACACCGATAATTGAAGGTATGCGTGCCATTGTACAATTACATATGACTGAATTAAGTATAATAAAATAATGCTCATCATGATTATTTGTTTAACATGTTGTTATAGATATACATTACTCGGAATCTTGGACAAATAAAATGAAAGAGAACATCCAAACACTTGATGTGAAGTTCACATGGGTAGTTGGATCTGCTGACCCAACCACGACAGATGTTTCAGCCTGGCAGGTACAGTTTTGGACATCATTTATTGATTAATCTATTTCGTTGTGTCAATAACATTTGTTTCAACGTTAGGATGTGTTCGTTGGCCCTTATCAAAGGATTGTGTATCCGGGTGACCATTTCTTTATATTCAATAATGAGTCAACAGATGATCTCATATGTCGTGAGTGTTTTAATGTAGTAGCTCGATTTGCAGAGTTAAAGCAAAAAGGTGGAAGCCTAAGAGATGGGTTGAAGTAGTTTGGATATGCTGATTATTACTCATTATTACTTAGGATTATAAGTAGCTAGCCTAGCAACGGGAGCAGAACAATTTTGTTAGTTAGTTTCTCAAGTGTGAAAGAAATGAATTTATTTAATATTAGGAAGAAATACATGGTAAATAATATGATATACTTCATCTACTAAGTAACATTGTTTCAGGCAAATTATTTGGTATTTGGTTATAATTGGTGCCATTTACGATAATTATCTCAGTAATTGTTCACATGCCGCATAGTGGCTCCTTTGTACAAGAAGAAGCAATTCTGCAAAAACTCGTGATGCTTGCCGATAGAATACACACAATCATAGCACAGCCTACCTTATTTCGTTTTTTAATGCTGTTACTTGAAGTATCTATCATGTATTATTATAAATGGTCTGGTATGGGTTACTTTAGCCATACAAAGCCAAAGGTGCACTCTGTTGCTGGTTCATTGTAAGGAATAGAGTGATTTCGTATTTAAATGCTCGGATGAAATTAATGGTAGTATCAAAGTATGAAATAGTAAATGTGTACAATACTAATGTAATGTACTAATAAATTGAGATGTAATATGTAGTGTATATTGCAAATAACCATACATATCTATCAGAAGGTCATTTTATTTACACTTCAAGTATTAATTTGTATTTTTATTATTATCATAATCCAAAGCAACTGATATTATAGGGGAAATATTCATACAATTGATGTTGTGTGTGATGAGCATCGCCCCCACTTCCTCCCCTAGACACATCACTGTCACGATAATATGGAGTGCGACACATATGTCTAGTTAATAGAGGAATCCATGTCGGTAACAAGTACCCATACATCAACATATCTTGGAGCATTTGTTTTCTTTTATTGTGTGGGAGTTGCGGAAATGGAATATTTAACATACGATGAGAGAACAATATATCTCGTCCCGCAGGAAACCCTAATCTTTTATGTATAATACGAAGATGACCATGTACCCAACTAACTAAAGGAATGTTCTGGTTATGGTAAATAACTTTCATTTCAACATGAATATTGTCATTCGAGTGAATTCCCTTATTCATACGATACTGCTGCTGCCTGCCCTCATCACTCACTTGCTCACCTCTTATCTGTTTTATATATCCTTGACCTCTTCCCCCCCCCCTCTGCTTATATGAATTCCTTAACATGTGATGCACGATAAAATTCATACTGAATTCCTTGTATTGCACTTGATTGGGAGGCGTGTATGCTCCCGTTTCATCGAGATTATGATAAGTTTTATTAGCTAATAAAGAGACATAAGATACAGAAGATGACGAAAACTCTCCTTTCTTATCTATCATCCCACTTGTATGACTATGACTAGGTAATTGTGATTGAAAGAGAGTTAATGATGACCTTTTTTCATCTAAATAGAAGAATGCCGCCATACCTACAACATCTCTGTGATGAGGGGTTACAACATCATAGTCCCCTTGAAATAAATGAGCAAATCGTTGAAAACTTCCCCATACAAGATCGAGGTCAGCATACCCCCAATACCTATATGGGGAAAAAGTGGTTATCTTCTGTTGTTGCTGTGGTTGATGGTCATGGAGTTTTAGTGATGAAGGAGGCAATGAATCTAAAAGTTCAGAGAACAAAACACCTAGGGTAGGTTTAAAATCACATAATTTGTAGTACCATGCAGAAGTAAAAGGTATGTCGATGCCCAGACGGTCATATACTCTTACTCGCCATTCATCAATTGATAACACCTTCAAAATGACATTAGGAGCACCAATTTCTGCCAAAATATTTTCAGTATTTGATGTTTGGTCTTTATGTGGTTCTACAATATTGATGATCACAAATGTAACTCTGGGATTTAGACGCATGGACTCAATAGTGAGTGAAAAGTAATTGTATTTAATCTTTCCCATATATATTGAGAACAACAAAATTGGAGGAACGTCAATCGGCTCACAACATGGATGAGCCTGCATTTCACTTACATGCCCCCCACGATGACCAGATACATTGCCATAACATCCATGATGCAACAATAACAAGAGTAGACTGTAAAATATAAACATTCCCTTCACACCACGTTTTCCTCCTTGGGTTGGGATAACCTTGTCTACTAATGTGAGGTGGACAGACCTACAAAAAATTTCAGTTGGATGGCCCGCAGAATCAAAAAAGGAATCCCATTCTGAAAGATATGACCTTGATGAAATTCGAATTTTTGCTTTTTCGGAAAAGATGTTACACCTCGTCGTCACCACCCACAGCAATGATCAATCCAATGGTCTGCACTTTGTTCCTCACAAAGATAGAAAACAAGACAACAAAGAATATATGCCACCCAAAAATCACGGTCATACTTCTACTGTGCTCCTACTCTTATACTGCCTACCACACCCCACTCCTACTGCAACTACTGCCATCCACTAAACATGTCTTCAATTATCTACAATTACTTTGTATGCTACAGGACCATTTGTAAGATTTTTTTCGTTTGTCTATAATCGATTCGGTGGTCCGGGACTCCTACTGGTAAGTGACCTGTAAGAACGACTGCATATCTACTACTATATCACTACAATCATACCAGTAACAAACCCTCTGTACAGGTGCCCTTCATTTCATTAACGTTAGAAAAAACAGCCTACGACACCCTGCAGGTAGGAATTTTTAAGGTTGTACACAAATACTTCTACACACTTCCACTTGACTTCTTTACCCCAAACACAATATCTCCTCTCCCTACACATGACAGGCGTATCGTGGCCATGATATATACACACATGGACCAAAGGAAGGAGCACGGGGGGGATTTCCCTCAGGAGGTCTGTTTAGACATTTACTGTATCTATTTATTTACATGTATCTAGATGTATCTAAATGTATGTATATGTATGTTGGTATGTATATATACGTGTGTACGTATGTGTGTATGGTATATGTATGTCTGTATGTATGTCTGTATGGTATGTATATTTTTGAATTTCTTTTTGACACGCTTTGATCAGATTTCTTGATACATTTGCTCTTGTTTTTCCAATACATGGATATATTTGTATGGTGTTACAGGTCATGAGCTTCCATCTTTTTCACTGATTCCTGTGCAAAAGTGGGGTGTTGATGAAGTTAGTAATACTACCATTGTTAGTGCGGATAGTAGTAAAAATAGTTGTAGTTAGTATTTATATTATCATATAATTGTGAGTAATTAAAGTGTGCATGATGAGTGAGTTGGAAATAGCCAATATTTTGGTAATTAAGTAGCAACTTGCTTTCCTAAATTACACTCGAGTATCAGTATAGGTCAGTAACTTTGGTAGTTATTAGTCAATACCTCTTCAAGATACTCTCTCGTTCAGACACGTATATTGAAATTGAAGCCTGTCAGGTTTATTATTGAACTTATTATTATTGAACTTTGAAAAGCTATTATTATTAAATTCCACCAAGGCATCGATCCAACCGTAAGTAAAAAGTACAAATTATCTTTAGTATGCACAGATTGTAGAGAGTTAAAGAAATATAAGACTAGAATGGTTGTATATGTTACTTGGCTACGGTCTAGTAGTCGATGTGTGGTTTATCAATATTGTAATGAAATGCTCTAGCAATCACATACATATCCGCCCTACAACCTTTGTTACCGTGAGATACTGTCACGCGGGCTAACTTTATAATAACGATGGTCTGCGTCTGACAATGTTGACATTGCAAACGCGTCTGGTATCCGTATTGGAAGCACTGCTTATATGTAGCTCTATATATTGCAAAATTATACCAGTAGAATTATGTTCACAAAGCAAAGTCAGAACCACAATATCGCTCAATACCACGGCACAATAACTTTCTTCCTCCTGCACCTCCCGCCAGCTGGATATATTGTACGTAAAACAGCAGTAGATGTTTAATGGTGATGCATGAATGGGAATCAATAATAACTTTAGGGGGTGTATGCATTCTCCTCAAGTGGTATTAACATCCGCGGAATCCATAGCGAGAACCGTCGAACATCTTGACCATGCTTGGATTTGAAACAATCTGCACTTCCCACCAACCAATCTTAAAACATACTGAAGCTGAAGAAACTGATCATTGGAGACAAAAATGAAAACTCTTGATTTTTTGCACGTTGGGTGCAACGTGCAACGGATTTTAATACCTTCTACTGTAATATTCGGTTCACACAGGTTACTTATGTTTTCGACACTTCTTGTTGCAGGATTGGCCTCAACGGCATTTGGCACGAAGCATACCCATGAAGCCCCCCACATTAAGTTGTCTCCTCGTCATGGGGCAAAAAGCTTCACTGACTATATTGAAAAGCACATCACTGTAAAAAAAGACAAGCCCAACAGACAGCTGACTATGGAGGAGGCAGAAACAATGTTGGATGAAAAAAGCCAAAACCTTCGCGCTTTAAAGTTACGTGACAACTACGGTGGCATGACTGTTTATACCGATAGTTCTTGTACGACGATTAAAGAAATATTTGGCTTAGTTCTTAATGAATGCAGAGCACTTGGAGATGGAGATGCCACTGCAGTAAAGGTAAACAGAAAGGATAAAACCATTATTGAAATGTTTTGGGACAATGAGATGTGCAATGGTGTGCCCAAAAGAATTGAGGACATTGTGTTCAAAAACTTTCCTGAATTCAGCGATGATAAATCTTTCGGCGATTGCTTCCACAGTCCTGAATTTGGCGATTACATTTCAGTTCACTATTGGACGAAATATCCGGATTTGGAAATGACCCCGGGGAATTATGATGGTTTGTTGCATAAAAGATACAGTGATCATATGTTTTGCTCCAATGGAATGGACTATGTGCAGGAATTTGAATACAATTACGATGCGGGTGAATCATCAGATGTATTTGATGGAATATGCCAAACAGATTATGCATCTGGTGGTAGTTGGCGTTTGACTAATTGTATGCCTAATGGAAACTACAACCAGTTGTACTACCCTACATCTTTTGACTGTACCGGTACTGAGGTGGCAGGAGATTACGACGTCTTACCTCACTGCGAGAAAGTGAAGGAAGAGGATGCTGACTTAAAGAACGAACATGCTACCATGATGTGTGTGCCTCGCGCTTCTGTCTTCTAGTTTGCGTGGATGAACTCTCCACTACTGTGGAGATCGTCTGATAGGAAGGAAGCACTGCTGTAAACTGTTGAAGAAAGTTACAACTATCTTATCAACTAGCAGTAAGCCCTCAAGATGCCAATGGGAAAATATGAAAGTGAAAATGAAGTTATTAAGAAAAGTACGAATAAAGTTTGGTAATAAAAAAGTTGATTTTTCAATTTTGACGCAATATTTTTCTGAGCTAGAATACGCCACACGTCATTATCTGATTGGTTAACACTGTGTTGATGATCAACAACTATTTTCTTGGTTGGGGAGAGACACACTAACTCCAGTCTACATTTCCACAAAAAAAGAGGAAGAGGGAGCTATGCATGTCTGTATGCGTGTATATATGCAAAAAAGCAAAAAAAAGGGGAGTATACTCCCTAGATACTTATGGTGTTATTGGAAAAATCCATAAACAAATCCATTATTAATTTTCTTATACTTTCCCACATTTTTTTTCTTAATTTATATACTTCTTAAAAATATTTATAATATATATTCCATGATTCTATAAATTCTATAATTCTATTTATATATTTCTGACAATCTTACTAAATTATATTTCTAAGGATTTGGGACTAATTTATAGCAGAATTCATACCCACCTTGTTACTTTCTAGCTAATTTTTCTTAAGTCATATTTCCTACTTCAACTATTAATAAGAATTCTTAAGTATAAAAATAAAATAAAACCACTTAAAGATTTAACGATATATGTAATTATATAATATAAAATGGAATTTAAAAGATGAAAAAGAATTTGTTATTTTTAGTAGACATCATTGCAAAAATCTACTGGACGAAAATAAGATTGACGAAGCGAAGGTATATTTAAAGCATTTTTCTTTTGCTATCAAACTAAAATATTTTTCTTCAATGGGTACGGTTTATACTGTACTCACGCGAAAATGCACTGAAACTAAATCTTGATGATTTCAAAGTAACAATAATGATCCCAAATGAACAAACCAAGAAATTTGAGAAAGAAGAAATTAGTTTAAAATCATTTTTGGAGTCAACTGAATTTATGGACTTAGAATTTAAACCAACCATTGAATTTAATGATAAAATGATTATTACAAAGAAAATTAGAACCCGTAACTTTAGCTTCGAAGAAAAATTATTGAACATGGCAAAACCTTTGAATTGTGATATTATTACAGGGATAGCAATTAAACAAACTACAAACCTTGAGAATAACCTACAGCTTGTATGTGATCATATTGAAACAATCATATGTGGTAACAACGATGAAGTATATCAATATGTCTTAAAGTTTATTAGTTGTACGTAAGTTAAGAAAGGCTTTGTATCTACAGTCGAAAGAGCGAACAGGTAAAAGTATTATCATCAATGACTTACTGAAAGCTATTATTGGTTCACGTATGCATAAGCCCAACTCAATTGAGTCCATATTAAAATATTCTAAACCATTCGAGTGATTTTGTTTAATAAAAATTGACGAGTTACGTCACTCAGATAATTATAAAGGCATTCAAGATAATTTGAAGGGCCTAGTTACAGAGCCCTTCTTCAACTGTAGAGATATGTTTACATCTGGATATGAACAGAAGAATAATTATATCTATTAACAATGACGCTGTCTCGTTGACCCAAAACAATCAGCATCGATACGTCTGTTTAGATGTAGACGTATCAAGAATAGGAGATATTGAATATTTTAAAAATTACATAATGCCATTTAATACAAGCATGTACTGGAAAAGTTTTATAATGAAATGAGTGATAGATTTAAAACACTTAGTAATTGGAACGAAGATATCATGCCCTTCACTGAAAATAGAAAGTTAAAAATAATTGAAGATCTTCCAAAATTAAAAAAAAATATTTAAGGGATTACAATATTTCAACAAATAGAGATATTGATGTGAAAACGGATTTGTTTTTGAACGAATAGCACGTAATTACAAAAAATAAAATAAGTTAGCAGAAAATTGGTAGAATGTTAAGCGACCTTGGTATCAAACCAATTAAGAATAGTAAAAACCAAGGATATACATATCGCAAAAGTGCCAACGATTTGTATAAATTATTTAAAGAAAAAAACTGGACCGATGAAACCATTAATGTTGTTAACTGTAGAAAGGCTTCTGGTGACAATGATGATATTGATGAAGGCGTATATATGAAAGACAAAAGTATTGACTCAGTAACATACTTAGAGAAACTAATTAAAGAGTTAGAAGCACAATTAAATCAAGTGAATAATGAAAAGATGAAACTAAACATTGGAAATGACAGTGATGATATTATGGTTACTAAATATATATTTCCTAAATCAAAGAAGAAGAAAAAAATAACAAAGGCTACTCAGGGAGATTTTGACATTGTTGCCGATGATATGATAGATTTTTTTAAGTATAAAAACTAATTTAAACCACTTAAAATAATATTATATATATAGCAATATTATAATAATGCCAAAAAGTAAAAAATTTAATACAGAAGTTTTAAAAAGAAGAAATTTGCAAAATGCAAAACAGACAACTTTGAAAATTAATGATACGAAGGGACATATTAAATACAGTGAAATAAAAGGAATAATATCAACGTTTGAAAATTCTGCAGGTAATGCCAGGACCTTTGTGAGAATACCTGCACCTGTAGGAGTTCGTACTTTGAAAGGATATTATACCGAATTAAATGAAGACGATTTTATTGATCATTTTAGTAACAGAGTTGCAAATGCGAGTAAATTTACGTCAGATGTTGAATACGTTGAAATCATTGTATTTAAAGAATATGATGCCAACGATTATTTTTCTTAATTATTTTTTAAAAATAAAAACCACTTAAAAGCATATTATGTATATGTAATATATGATATGAATCAAAAATACTTTATTTATTACCAACTAGAAATTGGAGCCTTTCGAATGATTGACAATGAGAAGGATAAATTAGTAAAAATGAATAGATTACCAGATTGATACTTCTTTTATATGACAAAAGGATACGATAGATCTGACGTAGGATTAATGGAGTACGCAAACAATTTTAAAACATGGTGCACCGAGTTATATAAAGAAGGAATTGACTACACCGGATCCTATAGTCATGACTCAGCTGCCATACGATATTACAAGAAACTGTGTAGATATACAGATTTTGAAACGATTGGAAAGATTGAAAGCAGATGGATTGATTGAGTCTTGGTATAATGGTGGTTTAACATATTGTGACCCACAAACATGCAAAAGTCATGCTAATGATTATTCTAAAAATTACCCACGAATTATGGCTAACAAGAATTTCAAAGTCCCTGACAAATCTGGCAATGAGGTAATATTAAATTCGTTACCGCTTAAGATGATATCGGATTTAGGATATTACAGAATAAAAAATAATTTGTGACAATAAACATTTTCAATAAATATTAGCATTTTCAAAAGATAGCACTTACACAGATATTAGCCTTAACTTTGCTATGTCACAAAGACAAAAATATGATGTTAATATCGAATTAATTCAAGCCGGAAAACTGAATGCATATATATACAATTCTCATGTATCAGGAATTAAAATATTTTCAAGGTGGTTTTATAAATTATTACCTATTACTGAAAAATATCCAAAAAATCAATTGGACAAATCTTTATTATCTGGTCTATGGGGCCGTCTTGTTCAATGCAATACAAGGAGAGTGACATATGACGATATTGAAAGATAAAGTCTGAAAGTCGGTATGACTGATGACTGTGATTACGTCATTAAAGATAACAAATTATATGATAATGATAACAATGAAATATATAAAATTTATGATCCTAATAATGCCTACAGACATAACATTAGAATAAAGGCTTTCCTTACAAGCTATGCGCGATATAAAGTTTCTTACGTTGCATTACAGTATATTAAAAAAGTAGTGAGAATACAAACTGAATGCGTTGTATTTAGAAAAATATATAAATTCGAAGGTGCAATGCATAATTTGTTATCGTATGAGGAAAAATCAAGGGGTAAAATTACATGGCACCATGTAAGTAGATATGACACTCATTGTAAATGTGGAGTAACATATAACAATACCGACAGAAATGAGCATATGAAAACATGTAATATAAATTAAGCTTGTTCTTCAGATAAACTTCTCAAACTTCTTTACCATATCTGGAACGAACTTAATCATCTCAGAATATGGTTGCCAAGATGCTTCTTTGTTAATTCGCCCCAATACCATGTGAGAAATTCTTTTTTTCCTTTATGTGTACGTAGTTTTAAACTTTTCGTACTTCATCTTCTTCTTTCCATAGTATTAATTCCCACTCAGCTTCTAGTTGATATATGTATGTTTGACTACCAGCATATATGAATATCTTTTTTATTTTTCTGGCCTGTCGATCCCATCTATAATCACCTTTTTGAAATTTCTCAGATGATCGTTTCCTGTCTGAAGCATTTTCAGGATGATTTAGCGAACGATGTACTAATTAGCCAGTTTTCAATTTAGGCAACTTGTGTATTTCTGGAGGTTTATACACAACCTTTAATGTTTTTAATAGTTGGCCTCTTTCTCGCACGATATCAATAATATCGGTCCAGTTTGTGTATTCCTTGCTTGTTTTTAACTCTATTTTATTCATATAACCATTAAATAATCTGCTAAGTTGTCTATTCAATGATTCAATAGGTGTACTTTGGCGATGTCTACCACATTCACCAACTCTGTAATATGCTTTTTTATACAATAATTTATGAAAATGGACCTTAAAATCAGGGCCGCCATCTGTTGACAAAGTTGCATATGGCGTATTTAAATATGTGAGTTTAAAAATCTTTTTTAGTGATTTTAATGATTCATCAGAAGTGATTGTTTTCATAGGCTTTATATCAAATTCGTGCGTAGCTAGATCTACTACAGCCAATAAATATGAAAATCCGTTTTTATC
>JACKZZ010016247.1_pt1 | contig 12235 bp, 3 predicted proteins | sample 8027871 | NCBI WGS metagenome assembly JACKZZ01 (sample SAMN15724774, study PRJNA655200) | protist metagenome | isolation source: fluorescence activated cell sorting (FACS) single amplified genomes of... | place: USA: West Boothbay Harbor, Gulf of Maine | collected 2000-07-19
GTGAACACGACGAACTCGTCAACAATCTTCTAGAGCGTTCTGCTACACGTGGAGACCTAGACGCCTTAGCGAGGACGAAAGCTGATAAAAGTGTGCTAGAAAAAGAGGCAGCGATCAACCAAACTCGTGTAAAGCAGCAACTCGAGGAGAAAAGTGATTTAGCGTGGACAGAAAGTAAGTTGAAGACCAAGGTTGAGTGGACTGGCTTAAAATCGGCCGTTTCCAGCTTTGTGCGCCCTTTGATGTTTGACATAATCGCCCAAAAACTCCCTGAAGCAGTGGAGGAAACCAAAGCAGGACTGGTAATGATGATTCAACGAATGTTTGAAGTAGACCCCGAGGCAAAAGCAGATATGGAAGCCGTTAAAGCGCTACGGGATACGGTAGAGAAACTTCAAAAACAAATAGTAATTTCTGATAGAGCTCATAAGGATGCCGTCAAAGGTTTTGCAGACCAAGTTGCTCTTGTACGCGCGGAGGTGCAAGAAAGTGCCGAAGAGAGACTGCAGGAGCAGATCGATTTTTTAAACAATGCGTGCGACACAAAACTTAGTGATATGACGGAGAAAATGGAAGTTCTAATGGAAACTAGCAAGGCTCAAGTCAAGAGCAGTGTGGCGTCCTTGCAAGACAAGAACGCACGGATGATGCTGAGGATGCAAGAAGAAGGGTCCGCGATGGTCCACGTGTTCATAGAAGAATGCAAGACCGAAAAGAAAAAATTTGTGCACGATGTGACGGAAAAATATGCAAACGATATGAAAGAAATCCATCACAAAGTGAAACACTGTGAAAGAGTCTGTGCAGATGCGAATATAGTCATAACAGCGCTGAAGTCTCAGTTAAAACAGGTTGAAGGATTTGTGAAAGAGACAACGAAGCGTATGACTGCCTGCGAAAAACAAACTGCCAGTATGTCTGTCGTTGTTGAAGAATACTCAAAAGACTTTGAAGACGTCCGGGAAACAGAAATACAGTTGAGAAAAGATCTGTCTGCTGTAGAAGGTGTGTTTGAAAAGCTTACACGCAGCGTCGATCAAACAAATTTGAAAGTCTCAAATCTTACGGGGGTAGTCGACGAGAATTTTCGAGAGTCCATGAAAAAGTTGGATTCCGTAAACGTAAACGCGCAAGATGCGTTGGCGAAGCTAGGGACGCGCGTTCGTGCATTAGAAGATATGTCAAAGGCAGGAGGAAGGAAAATTGACCTGAAAATTCAAGACATTGAGCGAAGTTTTTTTGATCGTTTGAATATACAAGCACAACAATCTTTGCAAGATACAAAAGACGTTCAGAAAAACGTTGACAAAGTAAGTAAAGAACTGATCAAAAATATGCAAAAAAAGACTAAAGAAATTAGTAAGGTTGACGACGCATGCAAAAAAATAAACAAACAGTTTCAAGCATCACAGCACGTGCAGAAAGAAATTAAACAGGAACTAAAAGTTCTCAGAAAAGTTGAAGTAAAAGTCGAAACCCTTCTGGAAGGTATGAATAAGGGGAACAAACAGTCTGGAATGGCACTTGCGGCCCTACAGCGCGCGGAGAAACTGCAGGAAGAGCTTCAAGCAGCAACGGTACAGAATAAAGACCAGCAGCAGCAAATTCAAGAAATGATAGATTCGTACCCCCAAGAGGAGCCCGAGCCAGATCCAATGGTTCTGCAGTTGGAAGAATTGCAGACATTTGAACAAAACCTAAAATCTGGACAATCAAAGTTTACTGAAAAAATCCAAAATCTGAAAATTACACGAAAGTCTATGATAAAACAAATGAGGGATGCCAAAGAAAAAGGAGACAAGGTTGCCGCAAAACAACTGCAAAAAGCTTTAGACACTGTAGATGATCAAGTAGAAACCATGGAAGTAGAACACAACGAGCTAGAGAAACAATTGGACGAGACAACGGAGAGCATAAAAGCATTGCAGGCGGTAGTATACGCTGCGGATGGAGGAAGTCCTCCAAATCATGAGAATGCACCATCGGCGGTAGCATTGCCGGTAACAGCCGATTCAAAAGGTAGTGAGGTCGTAGTTAGTATACCTTCTGTCCCGCAGTCAAGGGAACGTTTGAGCAGCCGGGCGAGTAGAAAGACAAATAGATCAAGGGGTAGTGTGGGTGGTTTCATGCAAGCGGAGATAGATGCACTTCAGGCTGAAATCGAAGCAGAGCGAAACTTACGCATGTCATTAGAAGAAGAGACCAGGGACCTTCACCGAACAATGAATGCATTGTTACATACACAAGAATCGTTTCGGGAAAAAATTGTTGAAATGCGGCACATGATTATTGAGGAAACAAAGCATGCAGTTGACAATTCAGCTGCAATGATGGAAGGAATGGTCGAAAATGTAAAGTTAAAGCACATTGAGGAGATGGAAGAGCAGAGAGTTCGCTTAGAGAAGTCTCATGAAAATATGCGAAGAGATCAAGAACTGATGCTGAAACAGCTGCAAGAATCAAACCGTAATTTGAAAGCACAATTGACTAGTGGGGGCGCTACGTTTCAAATGAGCTCCGTGAATACAGAATCAGAATCGGACAGTATGTGGCGCGCAAACTCAAATCAACTCGAACGTCACCCTAGCTTGATCGTACCTGTGGAAGATGGGAAGAACGTTGGGGCTAGCACCAACACGAATGGTGACCAATCGAACAACATTGCATTGAACGCTCAAATAATGTATGAAGCAAACGCACAATTAGTCTTTGATGGTATGAGAGACAAATATGAGGAAGATATGAATAAACTAAGGGCAGAAATACAACAATCACGCGAACACGCAAAAGTTGGGAAAATAGAAGAACTTAGCAATTACATAACTTCGTTGAAGAAAATGCACGAAGAATCTACCAAAGAGCATGCTAAAGAAATAGAGAAGATGCACGCACAAATTGCTTCTCACAATCTCAAGGTAGAATCATATGCTGCAATTGCGGAGGCAGACCAAAGCGATGCCGAGTCAAAACAAAATATTATTGATGAGCAATTGCGAATAATGAAAGAATTGGATATTGAAAGTCTTGCGAAACAGTTGCACGAAAAAGTCCACGAAAAATTGCTGGCGCATGTAGACTTCAAGTGCGATGATCACCTGGCAAAAATCAAGGAGCACTCTGAAAATACTTTACTCAAGAATAAAGATTACCACGAAGAACATAGAAATGTTTTAAATGCGGAGGCAAAAAGGCATGTCTCGTCATTACTAAAGGCAAGTAAAGAAGTCCAAGATACACATCAAAGGCACTTGTCAGGTCATCATGATCGTATATTAGAAATGGCAGAAACATTTCAAAATCAGCATACCCAACACATTAAAGAAGTTCAGAAAGTAGTGGCTGAAGTACACAAGAGTTTGACAGACATCAACGAAAATTCTCGTTATCATATGCAGAAGTTTCAAATTCAATCACAACAGGTCCAAATAAAAATTGCCGATTTAGACGAACGGCATGAACGAGAAACAGCAAAAGCTGAGTATAAACACATGCGGGAAATGAGGCAATTGCAAAACATGACCTTGGAAGACAGGAACAATGTTCGTGATGAATTGGCACAAGTTCGTGCAGAAGCAGAAAATGAGCACAAAACGTTTTTGGAATTTACCGGAAAATTAACGCACGAAACTGAAAAAATGAGAAAAAAGTTCGAAGCGGAAATGGAACAAATGAAGCTTCGGCTAGAAAACAGCCAGAAAAACCAATTGGAGGCAGAGAAGCTTTTGGAAGATTATGCACGCCAAGAAACCATGCGTCGTATTTCAAGTTTGGAGTTACCTCAAGGGCACGCCGAAGATCCTTTTGTCGGGCGCGCGAGGGAGCTTAACCAAAAATCCCTACCGGCAGATAACCGAAGCATTCAAAAAGGTTTTAGCAGTGTTGCACAGTTCCCTATGTCTCCTCCATCAAGGCAAAGTCGCGTCAAGTCTGTAGAGTTTCGTGATATGCCTAGAGTGACGGCAGAGATGGGACCCTATGCTGCTTTTTCAATGTCACAAGGGAGGTTCGAGGATCAACATCAGGCGCAAAGCGGAACACGCCCAAACCAACCCATACTGCACGTGGCCACAGCGCCTCTCTTGGCGGACGGTAGAGATTTGGATTTGTTTGTCAACCAAACAGAAATAGCCATGAAAAATGCAAAACAATTGATAGTAGCTGTGCACGAGCGATTGTCTGGCGAAATACAAACTCTTCAACAAAAACTTAGTTCCGTTGTCGGCGCCGATGAGTTTGATTCGAAAATAAAGCTTTTTTGGAGCAAAGTAGGAGACTTAAGTGCATGGAAAAACAAAGTCGTCGATTTGACAGAAGAAAACGATGCTCTATTAAAAGAACTGCGAAGAGAATCTCCCACTTCTCACATTTTTACATCTCCTAAACGTAGAAGTAAAACAAAAAAAAAAAAAGAATTATTCCGCCTAGAGGATGAGGAAACTCCCATCATGGTGTCTCTACCAATTTTGCCCCGAAAGGAAACGCCCCATGCTCAAGAGACCGAATTAAGAGTTGAGGGAAATAGCATGAGGGAGGAAACTATAGCAGGTTTTCAACAGGAAGAAATACCGAGTAACAGAGAAGCTGCTGCAGTTCAACAATTTTCATTACCACATACACCTTCAGGAGACGAGGTGCCTCAAAATTCAAATTCGCTTCAAAGCGCGTCACCTGTTTTATTGCCAGAAATTTGAAAACAGAGGAAAGGAGCAACGAAATTTCGTCGTTATCTACTACAAAAAGTAGTACTACTACTAACTTAGTGAGTTGCACGCAAACTAAAAAATGGCTGTTATTTACGCATCATATTTTATTGATGTCAATTTACTGATGTACCTGACGTGGATTAGAACTAAACCCCCGAAAAATGAATAGAATTTTTATCTATAGGGAAAGAATTAAGTTCAGGTTTTTTTGCAAGTTATATTTTAATATACTATGTACTACTATGATGATAAAACATGTTCGTCACACATAAATATTAATAAATATATTAATCAATCGCAGAAATACCAATCCTGCACACAAAGATGCTTTCAAGTTACTTATCTCTGATTTAAGAAAGAAAAACCCGCACTCGGATAGAAAGTCAGTTGGATGATCACGGTTCAACTACGAGGGCTTAATTTACGGAGAGGAAAATACTGATGGAGAATTTTGATTCATGTGATGAACACTGTTTTTATATATTAATTTAAATTAAAGACAGCCATTATATTAGTTTTTGTTTTTAGTTTTTGTATAAAAGTTATAATAGTGATAAGGGGGAATGCTCATGCTACAGTTCATCTCAGGACAATTAATCAGTTTCTGAAACTTGTTTAATTACGTAAATAACAGCCAATTTACTTTTTATATAAATAGCAACTTTTAAAATTATATTAAATATCGACTGTTTTTTTCTTTTACTTTTTTAAATAAACAAGTTCCAGAAACTGATTAATCATCCTGAGATGAACTGCAGCATGATGCATAAAATAAATAATCTTTATTAGCGAACGAACGGAACTTGTTCATCATCTTGTACAGTTAGTCGTTGTGTTTTTAAATTAGACAGGCAATATTGCACACGAGGAAACCTTTGAACTACTGCTGCAGATGTGACCAACTTCTTGTTCCTCTTCCTCCTCTTTATTGCCACCCTCTTCTGGGAGAACCCGGCTCGATTTTTCCCATGTTCGCAGTAATTTGCCACTACCTTCAAGACCATCGTTCGCAACAATTGAACTTTCCATATTGGAACGTGCCAGTTTTTCAACGATTGTCTCTCGTCTTGAACTTGCCTGCTCTACAGTATTGAACACCCCCTCGTGTTGTTCTTTAATATAATCGAACCCTGACCTTGATAGAACCAGCATGTCGCAGTACGTTAGGGCTTTTGCCGATGCGGATCTTACTTGGTTGTTGATCAATGCAGTTTCCCCAAAAAAGTCTCCGTCTTTGCGGATTGCCACCTCCTTTCGAATCCCCTTTTCACATTCATAAATAATTTGCACCCGACCCCGTACTATGAAATACATTTCCTCCCCAGCATCCCCTTGTTCGCACGCGTATTCGCCAGGAAGCATAACAATTTGGTATAATTGTTCTATAACCGACGCCAGCACGTCTTCACTGCAGTCGTGAAATAATGGTACACTATTGACGACTTGTCGATTCACTGCAACACTCAACTTGATTTGAAGACTTGGGGGCAGTTCTGAAAGGACGTTAGACTCTTTAAACGAATTCACGTTGCACGAGAAAAGATATTCATAGAATTCGAATATTTCCTCTCGTAATTGTTTCCCAACTTTTCGATGTGATAAATACGCTTTAATTTCATCAAGTTTTCGCTTCCGTTCTTGTTGTACTACATCCAGATTTGATAAAAGTGTGCTGGCGCTACCGATTATGATTGCATACATAAGCAGCCCTGTGACGATTGCAACTGTGGTGAAGTACACTTGCGTCGGAGTCCCAGGATGAATATCCCACCCAATACCGGAAGTGACGACGACTGCCCAAAAGAAAGCATGGGCGTATTGCAGAGACAAAAATTGAGACGAAGCAATCTCTACAGGTGGCACCCATTGGTGTCCAAACGATTCGCCCTTGTCTGCATTCATGGCAACATACCAGTAGCAACAAGCAAGCATATGCCACGTGCTGACCAAGATCCCAATGAGTTTAGCTAATCGAAATAAACTAGGATCAATTTTACCATAGCGTTCCCACCTGGCCAAAATTCTGGTTAATCGAAGCATTCGCAGCAACTTAAAAATTCGCAAAAGACGCAGCAGTTTATTGATATTTCCCATACCCCCTTCATCGTCACTTAAACCACCCATAAGGAATAAAGCGTCGATGGGAATGCTTGACAGCAAATCAATAAAAAACCAGGATTTTATGTACTCGTTTCGAATTTTTTTTACATCGTCTATTACAACGCCACCAATTTTGACGGCTGTCCGAAAGTTTAAAATGATATCCAAAATAAACACGCATGTGAAACAAAAATCTGCTAGCGTTTCCGCTTCTGTCGGGGCGGCGTTGTCAAACGATATTCGAACAGGGACGATGATCGTGTAATACACAACAAGAAGACCAAGCACCCCATCCCAAAAAGATCGAACTGGAGAGTCGGGGCTAACAACTGTGTTCCATCCGTTACTCAACAAGTTGTCTCGCTTAATGCGGCTTATGCACCCTTTGACAGGACTTTTTGGGGTTCTACGATCGTTGTCGTCAGCTAAGCCATCATTCAATAAAGTTGACGCAGCGGTCGAACGCCGGCGCTGCCGTTCATGGCGAATGTTTTTCCCGTCATCGACGTCGACAATCTGCGTTACGGCGTCTATGCTAGACCGTTCATCTCCTCCTACCATTGCTTCGTTTGACGAAGGCGACGAGGTCGACAGAAGACGACGGGCGAGGGCTGGCTTTCCATTGAACGCATCCGATGATTTCGCTTTCCATACAACCTTTTGAAATCGACGTAGAACATGTTTTGACCTGGATGCATGGTTTTCTTGCGTTTGTCCATTTACAGAATTTATTGAATTTACTAATCGTTCTTTCCGTTGCACCGCTGAGTAATACCTACTTCCGTCAGTGCACACAAGATGCTCTTCGTCTTTAATGTCCGCAGAGTTTTCAATTTCCCCTCCCGACATAGTAAAAATCCGGGTAATATTTGTACTTAATCGTTCTGTGCACCGCCGCTTAAAATCACCGAAAGTTATATTGTTTGGAAACGACATGACCCTTGAACGAGAAACGGCAGGCCTTTGGTACTTTTTCTCGTACGGCACTAGTGTCACTCGAAATTCTCGTGAGGTGGCCCCTCCTCCTATTGCTCCCGCACGCAGTGCATTGTGCGCTGAAATATTTCGAACATGGAAAGCCATGGCCGAGTCTTGACGTGGACGCCAGAAATGACTCCGGGTCTGTACTCGCGTATTAAACGATTTTGTTTCTTGTTCCTTCGCTTATTTCCCCGCGACAGGGAACAGGACGCCCTGAACTTCTTGGGTGGTGCTGTAAGAGCAAGTGTGTGCGCGGCAGATTACCATACTGCAATTTTCTTGATATGATATTGTTCGTCGTTGCGAGAATGGCACCACCCTGATAACGCACTGTAGCTGCACGAAGTTGGACGTCCAAAAAACAACCGGGTCACATCATGGCATCCCTGAGAAACGACCAGAGTGGCACCAATCTTAACAGAACACAACATTCCGTAGTGCTACTTATAACCACTTGGTATGTACGATAATATCATAATAAGATCATAAGAGAGAAACCAGTGTATGTATACTCGTCTTACTCTCATACCACTGCTGGTAGTATAATAGTGACTGCACGGCAGAAGAGATACAGCAAGACTGCTGTACTCGCACCATGGTATGATTACGGTATCATATTGTTAAAACGACTGAAGAGACTACCATTGGCAAGAAAACGTCATATGCACGTTCTTTTCTTCGCAATTGTGACAATGGCCGGTAAAAATAGTAGTAGCCAAAATTCACTTCGACGTTTCAGGAAAAATCAGTGACGGTGCGCCAGAATGGAACCCGTCACAAACAAGCAAACGAGGAGCCTTAAAAGTTAAAAAAAAGAGACACACATGCAAGGTATCCTAAGATATCTCTATATTTATATCCACACTAATAACACAGCCAATATACTTTTTATATCCACACTACCGACTCACAGACGATGACACAAACTAGCCATCTGTACACATGCCCTCTTTTTGTTTTTTAGGAGATCGGCGTGTTAGAAACAGTGGGACAGGTGCACACGTCGCCACTCGGCGTTTTCAATGGCTTCCCGTCAAAACATGCTACCCTATCTCCATTTGTCTTCAGTTGTGCCGCGACGGCTTCCCACATCTTCTTCTTTTTTACCTTGTTGGGGTTAGTTTCAAAATCGCCAGTCACACCATCCAGCATCAGACGGTCGCCAACTTTCCCACTTTTTGGTGGGTCGACAAACTCACATGTGTCGCCATTTTTCGAGCAGAGGACCATGCCGCAACTTGGAAACCCACCTAGTTTAGCCTCTTTCAAATTGCATACCATGATAATCATGCGATCTTGCAAGTCTTCCAATTTGTAGTACGGGCGCAACCCACTGGCTACCGACCGCGGCTTGTCTTCTCCGATGTCTATCTCCTCGCAAAACAATTTTTCTGAATCAGGGTGGTGCCATACTTTCGTAATTTTTCCAACTCGGATACAAATCTTTGTAAACGGGTTTGCATCGCCTGGCACCGCTGGCACCGGCGCGGCTGCGGGTTTGGGTTCTTTCTTCTTTTTCTCTTTTTTTGAAGCTTTCGTATTTTTCGCAGGCTCTGCCACTGCTGTATTCTTGGACCCTTCCACTTTGTCTGCCGTAGGTGCCGCATCAGCGGCGGCTGCGGCAGCAAACGCGCCATTGAAAGTCCCAGAGGGAGGAGCAGAAAATGCACCGTCGGTTCTTCCTAATGTTAGGGTAGGAGGCGACACTTTGGCACGTTTTACTAAGGTCGAATGTTCGACAGACTTGTACCATCTTGCCAACGATTTCGGTCCGCTCCCACTCGCCCACTTGCCGGCAGGGATAGATTCCAGAAACGGGTGCGCGCACCAAAACAGGACCAGATCCGCCAACGTAATGCGGTCTCCAACGAGAAATGTAGATTTCTGAAATATTACATTCAATTCCATTGCAGCAATGCCCATATTGCGATGGTTTTTTGCGGCATAAGTGATCCATTGAATGATTTGTGCACGCTCTACGGGGTCGGTTCCCAGCAAACTTTGTGTTTGCCCAGAGACTCGGACGAGTTCCTCCAATATGGTGTTCGTTTGCGTCAAGGTAGTGCCGTCACCAAGCGTCAAGCTTATGCAAGAACCCGACGCTTGCATCGCGACCACCCCAGTGGTGGTATCGTTCAACCCGGGTTCTTTCACACTCAGCTTAACCTTGTTACCAAGCACATTTACGCACGAGGCCACGAAGGTCGCCGTACGCGCATACCAGTTGCTCCCGTCCACATAGAGTTCGAGCGTGCTGGCCATTCTGCAGTCCAGGTGTTTTCAAGAAAAAGAGCAACCTACGCTTGATGACGAGAAGTACGTCCGTTTGTATGGGGATATACAAATCCTAGTATCTATATGGTTCTTCTCCTGACTCGCACGACCCTCGAGCAGAACACCGCGCGCGCGTGTGTGAGTGGTGTGGAGTGTGTGTTGATTGAAAGGAAGCGGGGGGGACGGGGTCGTCCATTCATTACAATTATGTACTTATATGTACTATGGATATACTAATCATGTATTACATACACGCGTGAAATGTGTGTATGTAATGATACACTTTTATTCATGACAGTCTACATGTCTACATAGACCATGGTCAATAGCATACAATATACAAGTATACTATTCCGACGAACTTCTGCCGCGCCCACCACGTCACAACACGTAGTCTACGCGCGAAACTTGTTGACATGTTCATAGTTAATTTTTTTCCTTTTATGATTGTGATACGCAAATACATCGTCGATAATAAACGATAACATCAATACACTGCGAGATAGATAGGAATCCACTCGGCCAAGCGTGGGTGGATGATCATGTTGTCTTTCCAGAGTACAATAGTTAGTAGTATACCATCACCGTTTCCTATATATGTCATACGCAAGCCTCACGCCTCCTTGCCTCATTCACGCCGGTCGACCAATGCAATGCGTCGATTGGATCGGACTCGAGGCCGCCTGAAGTGATAGATGCCAGCCAGTGTGGTCGGTCAGATTCAATGGCACGTGTGCATGCCGTCTCGGACGAGTGCGTTACACGGTGAATGGGGTGTGTGGGTGTGGGTCCGTCTGTCTTTGCCCATTGGCCGTGGGGAATGGTTACGCGATCGGGGGCTTTTAGTGGTTGCTATTATTCTCGTGATTGAGTATCGAACTCCCCACCATGGTGAGTCGGAAGTACGATGATATGCTGCGGGTGTTGAAAGAGTCTCGCGCATACAGCGAGGACATCATCATGGGTGAGCTGCGGCGCCTTTTGACCGCCAAATACCAGTTTAAAATGGTCGGGCCTGTGATTTTTGTGTGCACAAGAATAGGCGAGGTCGGGAGTGCGTTGTTTAAGAATACGCAAGACTTAGACGAGCAAGATGTGACATTGTCGGAAGGGGAAGCGCGGCATATTGTCGACCGCGTCCATGCGCTCGGTTTGTACTCCGTAGCCGAAAGCGAACGACGGAAAAGAATGATGATCCCGGTGGAAGAAACACCCGAGGAAGACTTACGCAACTACATTACAGCCAGCTCGCGAAAGTACGTCATCGTGTCCGTTGACAAGGGAGAGAATTGGCTGCATTGCCGGTGCGTGAGCAGTTTGAAACACAAAGGGGGCATGGTTATTTCCCATGTAGACAAGTTTGTTTTGGTGTGCTTGTACGAGTCCCCTATGTCGGCCTCTGATGCTGTAAATTTATCCATTGAAATCGAAACAAAGGTAAAAAAAATGGGGGTTTGAGGAGGGATTGATTGGCCTCGAGGTTACCCAAATGTTCGATGCTAAGTACCAACGTACTAGTATGATAGAAAATAAGAGTAGGCAGTCGGCAGTCATCGATTGTCCTCGTCATCTATCTCCCCGTATTATAAACTAGCTACTATATTTGGCTCTATTATTTTCGTAATTTAAACATGTTCCTGAAACTGACCAATCATTCTCTGATGTTCTGCAAATTTTGCATTCATTCACCCCATATCCTCCTTTGAAAGTCATTTATGCCACGTAAAATGAAAGCCAGCATTGCAGCACCTTGGTCCGAGTATGCATCATTGTGATAAAACATCGAATGGTCCCTGAGCACATCTCTCATTTAAAGAGTAACTTTGTCTCTACAATTCCTCTGGCTAATAAAAGCCACGATTTAGTTTACAATTCCTATTACACACCTTCCGGCAATTCAAACACATCCAATTCCCGTTCAGTGCCACACATGCCACATGCCGCCTTCGCCGGGTTATCATTGAGAAATGTACAGGCAGAACACGCCCAGCAATCTGTATTCAGCGCCAACGTTTCTGCTGCAATGGCATACGCCTCTTCATCGTCACGCTCGTCTTCTTCGTCAAACTCGGCAAGCACAGTTTCCATCGTTTTTTCGTCTGCGTCTTTTTCAGTCTGCGTTAAAGTTGGAAGTCTTTCGGGAATTTTGGCAAACGGATAATCAAAAAAAGAGCAGG
>JACKZZ010014913.1_pt1 | contig 12231 bp, 6 predicted proteins | sample 8027871 | NCBI WGS metagenome assembly JACKZZ01 (sample SAMN15724774, study PRJNA655200) | protist metagenome | isolation source: fluorescence activated cell sorting (FACS) single amplified genomes of... | place: USA: West Boothbay Harbor, Gulf of Maine | collected 2000-07-19
TAATGCTTTCGAGAACTGTCTCTCCATTGAGAAATTAGAGTTTACCAAGGATGCGGATTTGACTTCGATCGGAGCATTTGCTTTTCGTGGATCTACACTAGAATATGTCAAACATATCCCATCTTCAGTCCTTGATATAAAATCATCAGCTTTTCGTGAGACACCATATCTTCAAAAATTTTCATTTGAGAAAGGATCACTACTTCAAGTTATAAATGATTTTGCTTTTTATCAGTCAGGACTGAAATCAATTGATATACCATGTTCTGTTATTGCTATAGCAGCTAACGCTTTTAGAGAATCTTTAGATCTAAAAGATGTTGCATTCGAAAAAGATGGTGTTCTTAGCAGTATTGGTGAATTTGCCTTTTTTCTGACAAATATAGATACAGTTAATATACCGTCTTCAGTCACATCTATTGGAGCTTCTGCCTTTCGTACACTTACTCTAAAACATGTGAATATTGAAGAAGATTCTTTATTAACATCGATTGGTTCATTTGCTTTTTTTGAAACACAGATAAAAAAAATTTATATTCCTTCTTTACTTACTTCTTTAGGTGACTCTGCTTTGCGTTCTGTTAACTTAAAAGAAGTCACTATTGCCTCCAATTGTGATACTACTATTCTTGGGCTAACACAAGGTGTGAATGTTTTCTTCGGAACTGATCTTCAAGGTCTCATTCTCCAACACCCTTCTACAGTATTGAATGTAAAAGCGGAAACTACATATACCAGTTGTTTATCAGATCCTAAGCCTAAGCCTAAGCCTAAGCCTAAGCCTAAGGGTAAGATGTAGGCAGATATAGTAGAATACAATCTAAAGAAAGAAAAATGCCACTAGATTGATATCTAAATTGCCATTGAATTCAAAAGGAAATATTTTCAAATTCGGTTGCTTTTTACACTAAAAATTTCCTACAATAAATAAACATTCATTGGCAATATTATATTACTTACTATCATTATCCTTATTTATAACCTCTAATGCTGATGGTCCTTTAGAATGTGTCCCTATACGTACTTGACATAACTCGAAACGATCCATATGAGACCTATTCGGGTCCAATTGTAATACATGATGATGTGCATAAATTTTAGCTAAATAAATATTATTTTTTATATTTATATCAATACCAAGATTATATCGTACAGATGTAATTGATTCATCTGAACTAGCACCATCCTTATTTCCACCTTTAGTGTATGTACTACTTTTATTTTGATGGATGATATTATTATTGCTTTTATCATCGATTTGACTATCAATAGATTCATTTGTTTTATCTAAAGCAATTTCTTCTGCAGTTTTTCTTATAGGTACAGCTAAAAAACCATATGAACCTTTCCATCTTAAAACACATGCAGGTTTATAAATACCTGCACTATCAAATATTCGTGTTGGATCCAATCTTATACTTCCTCCAGTAATGAGTTTGACTTCAACAAAACCATCATTAAGTAACGGTAATGTATCTTGTATAAGACCAGGTGTACCTTTCACACCAAATTGATCAAGAAAACCATTGAAAAATTCTGCTGGACTATATTTTGATTGTGAAGCTTTCTCGATTTCTCTTCTATGCTTACTAGGGCTTGGCCCTGCACCACCACCACTACTGCCGCCACCATTTAATAATGGTGGGAATTTTTCTTCATTATTGATATCAATATCATTTAATCCAATCACATCAGACCATTGAAATGCTTTTGTTGCATGCATTTCCAAGGATAACCTCCAATCATCATGAGTTGCATTATGTATGACATATACTTTAAAACCTGCTGATGTTAATAATTGCATATGACTACGAAAATCTTTATCGGATGATATTAATACAAATGATGTTGTATTTGATGGTAATACAGCCATTTCTTGTGATATTCTTCTTACTAATTTTCTATCAGCATCTTCTTGTTTCGGCGATATCCAGATTAATTCAACGGAAGCGCTATCTAAATCCCTCACAACTTGGTCACTTAAACGATTAGGATTAAAAAATACGGTTGTACGACAATCAATACCGGGACCACTTAATTGATGTAATTTTAAAAATGAAAATATTTTTTCAACAGTAGCAAGTCCACCTAATTTCTTTGGTACACATATATTTTCAATGTCCCATAAAACTCTTACACTTTGATTAGTTGTAATACCAGTATTAATAGGTACATCCATTGATGTTATATTCGAATGATTCTGAATATCTTTAGTTGGAGATGGTTGAGATAATTCAGTATTGCTATTGTTTGTGACGTCGACACTTCCATCATCAATACTACCACTCCGCAATTTATGAACCCTAATAAATTCGCTTTCCATCATATGTCCAAACATACTAAAATCTTGATATCTTTCAACAAATCTTACTAGATTTATAGCAGCACGTTTGGCTGGACTTGATGAAGGTTCAGCAAGAACTGCTGCACATGCTTGGCGAAACATTTCTGGATCTACGTCTATGCTTACTAAGTATGTCATTATACGTGCCTCGATTGATTCGCAATATTCTTTATGTACAATGAACATTTGTACATCGATGCCCTTTCCCGAACCAACATATGACCCATCTCCATTTAAGGTACTAAAATTTTCAAAGCGTGGACAATTACTTGTGAGAAATTGGGCTGTCTCCTCATCTGTATAGTCACCATCATCAGTAGATGTGGAATTCCTCAACAAACTCTCAACAGCAAGCACGGATGCACGCTCTAAACAACCCAGAGGCATTTTCCAACGATGATCAATACCTACCTTGAAGCTCCTCTCACGAGGGCGCGGCCAAAACTGATGGTAGCACTACTGGTTGTATAGGATGTCCTGTGAACGAGTACTTAAGCTTTAAGCTACACAATATGCAGCAAAAATCAAATATGTTAATTGTGTGTTGATGTTTCGTACATTCATGATACTGAACGCAACAACTAGTATCATCTAAAGATATTTATGGTATATACTTTTGACTGGGACGACGCACGGCGGGCCGTTCGGTTCGTAGGTCGTAAGTCGGGAGGGGAGGAAGAACAACTCATCCACGGGTCGCGACATGGTTTCCCATCGAGGTAGGAGAGGAATATGTCAGTGCCTCTTATCATATTTGTACTCCTTGCATTTGTGATACAAGCTCAGTGCCAGACACCATTGGGAATAATACAAATCACTAAGACGACTGGCGCAACATTATGTATAGCAGACATTGCCGTGTTCGACCTGGACGGCGTGGAAGTGATGCCATTCAATGCACAGGCGCTGAGCACCTTCGCACCCTATCAGCCTGGATGGGCTATTGATGACACGGGATCGATGTGGCACTCAAATCAACCCCCCACATGGCTCACAGTCCAAGTCCCGCTTACTGGCGCTGCTATTGGGCGTGTGCGTGTCACTACTAGAGGTGATGATACTTATAGCTCCTGGATTGAGGGCTCCACGCTGGAAGTGTACGCTGGCTCCACTGTGGATACGGACCTACTGTGGTCGGCTACGTATCCTGACGTGGCGGATAGCGTCAAATACTATGATTTCATGGTACCACGTGGGTTTCTAAGAATAACGAAAAGTGTTCCGTTTCCGCTATGTATAGCAGATATTGCAGTGTACGACGTGGATGGCGTGGAGGTGGCACCATTCAATGCACAGGCTCTGAATAGTCATGCACCTCACCAACCAGGTTGGGCCATCGATGACAATGGAGAGTCGTTCTCTCATTCGAGCGCGTATCCAACGTGGTTGTCAGTTCAAATACCCATTGGTGGCGCCGACATTGGGCGTGTGCGTGTTACTACTAGAGGTGCGCCTTACAGCTCCTGGATTGAGGGCTCTACGCTGGAGGTGTACGCTGGCTCCACTGTAGATACGGACCTACTATGGTTTACTGAGTACCCAAACGTAGAAGCTAGTGTTCAGTACTACGATTTTCTTGTACCTGATCCTACAGGACAACCTTCTGGTCAACCTACTGGTCAGCCAACTAGAGAGCCTAGTGGTCAACCATCAACTCAACCATCTGGACAGCCATCAAGTCAGCCATCAAGTCAGCCATCAACTCAGCCTAGTAGACAACCCTCAAGTCAACCAAGTGGAATACCATCTGCGCAACCCACAGGCCAACCTTCAATGAGACCGACAGCACAGCCTAGTAGACAACCCTCAAGTCAACCAAGTGGAATACCATCTGCGCAACCCACAGGCCGGCCAAGTCGCCACCCTAGTGGACAACCAACATCTCAACCATCAGGACAGCCAAGTGGTCAGCCTACTAGTCAACCAACTGGCGAGCCTACTGAAGAGCCCCGACCTACTGGTCAACCCACTTCGACACCATCAGGACAACCGAGCTCTTCACCTACCTCTGTTATGTGCAATGTTGGTGAATACAAGCATATAGATAGTATAATGGGTGCTAGTTGTAAAAAATGCCCCAAAGGGAAATATAATCCAACGGCAGCAGGTTACGCAGTATGTTTGGAATGCCCTACAGGAGGTCATTGTGATGTGCCTGGAATGGATTATGTCATATGGTGTGGTCGTGGAACGTACAATCCTGAAAAGGGGGCTACTTCTGGCCAGGCCTGTGTTTATTGTCCTGCTGGACGATATGCTCCAGAGTGTGGCACATCATCATTAGCGTCATGTATACCAGCCCCTGCTGGCTATTACGTAGCTGTGGAAGGAAGATGGATGACTTATGAGTGTGCTCCTGGTACGTACTCAGCATACATTGGTGCATCTATTTGTTCTAAATGTATACCAGGTAAGTATGCAGATAATTTAGCTTCAACGAAATGTAGCAATTGTCCAGTTGGAAGTGTTTCCAAAGAGATGGCAACAAAATGTACACAATGTAAAGCTGGTACACGCGCAGCTGGTCGTATTTGTGAACCTTGCAAACCAGGAACTTATGCTTCAGTAGGCTCTTCAGAATGTTTTTACTGTGCAAACGGATATATTTCGGCGGCATTTGCCTCCATATGCACGCCATGTAAAGCTGGATCTTTTTCACTGAATAATGAATGCGTTGAATGCCCCGCTGGGACATTTTCAGCTCAAGGTGTTCACATTTGCAGTAAATGTCCTCAAGGCTCCGTGGCTGATGGAGCAGCAGAATCATGTAAAATATGCGAAGCAGGTGAATTTGCAGTTGACAACCGAAAATGCTTACAATGCCACGGCGGAACATATAGCACTAAAGGATCTACGGAATGCACACCATGTCCACCCTATATAAGCGCGTCCAAGCCAAGTAGCAGTGCATGTTTCATCTGCTCTATTCATAATAAATGATCAAATATAAGAACATAGAATCAAGTAGCATGAGAGAGATATTGGATAGATAACATACGTAACGCCTAGAGCTTCTACGATCGTCACACAACAAGCGATTCTTATTTAGACCAGTTAATGTCAAGATTAAATTAACATAATATTATTACAATTTTACAGCACAATACCTTAACTACAAGTATACGACCGATGATATATTCATCATACGACATCATACCATATATCAATACTAACTAAAGAGACCTCTCCTGCCTCACAAGTGGTGGTGTACATAATATTGATGATTTTTCAATTTCAGGTTCCATAATAATATATTCTTCAAAATTAGCTCTGCATACAGGACATTTATCAATGTGTACAAGGCATCCTTTACAAACACATAAATGTCTACATGGTAATAAGAACACTGCTTTTTCTTCAGATAAACATATAACACAATCGTCATCTAAACCTTCTGATTCATATTTTTCAGGTATTTTTGATTGTGTTGTAACATCACTTTCATTGGCTGTAATTGTATTATCAAAGAATGATTTTGCATTACCTTCTTCACTACCAGGTAAACCAAATACTTCCAATGCGGTATAAACTTGATTGCCGTTAACACCTATAAAAAGGTCAGTAGGTTTAAGTTCAACATCGTCCGAATCACAACTATCACTCTTTCCAGCTGCTTTATTATATTGCAATTTATCAATAAAATATGATACAGGTGCACTTAAATTAACAATACCATAATCTTGTGCTACTGATATACCTGTATCACTTACATTTACTGTTGATGACGAAGCATGTTTTGTTGAATCTGAACTACTTGAATTTCCTCCTCCATTTGATTGATGATAACTTAAATCTGTATTACCACCACGTGCTCTATTGACTGAACCTATATTGCCTGTACCTGTGCCACCGGCTTCACCTGCAGATGGATAAGCTAAATTCAAAGGGAAAAGGCTGCTACCATTTTTTGAATGTAAGGATGAAGTATAAATGCCCTTTGACTGCCTACTCAAGCTTCCTCTACTTATTTCACTATTACTACGACTACGTCTACGAACTATACCTGGTGAATCAATTGATGATGGGAATTCAGAATTACTAAATGATGGTGGTGCTAATCCGGTCTCACGGGGACTCACTCCAGGACTTTCAGTAGGTAATGATTTTTTACCTAATATTCTATCAAAGAAACCATTTCCTGTTTTTGATTCTGGAGTTAATGGTCCCATATTACGATTACCTAGCTCTATATCACCATCACCACTTCCAACCATACTACCTGCACCTGCAGCAGTTACTTTTGCATTAGATTGTGCATCATTGCTTTCAGTGGCCAATTCAACTTTTACTGATGTTTCAGCTAATGGTATGATAATTAAACCAAATGCGGTATTACCTTTTTGTGCTTTTTCTATAGATTTACTAACATTATTAGAAGAATTATCATTTGATTCACTTTCATTATCATTAGTAGTAGGTGTATTACTATCCAGTGCGCCGAGAGGTAGATCACTTGCAGCAGCATCATCATCATCATCATCAGGATCTCGCTGAAACGGTTTTGATGGATCAAATGCATTTTTTGCTGTTAATTCAATTGTACCAAGACCACCTGCAAATTCTACCATATTACTTGATGTAGAACATACATCAGATCTACTTAATATATTACCTTTCACAGTATATCCAAATACATCTGATGCACTTGCACTCCCAGAACCACATTCACCTAGTAATTCATTAACCCATTTACATTCGTTCACAAGGCCACGACTAGAGCTACTTCTATTATTAGAATTTCCATAATCATCACTATATGCAAATGAATTTCTATCAACTAAATGTTTAAATATTTCAGAACGAAATTGATTTACCATCATAACCTTACAAGGTACCGTAGATGATAATTTTATAGTAAAATGTACTTTATATTGTGATGCCTTACGATATGTACTCATATTATTGGTAGCACGCTTTGAATCAACTGGTACAAGTTTCATTTTAACATCATGAACAGTAAATGGATTATAAAGTGTACGAACTTTACACGGGGGTTCTACTTGCCGTGTATGTACTACATAATTAGCATGCTGTGACATAGCCTCATCAAAAAATGATAAATACGAACCTACACCACGCACTTGTACAATTTTCCCACTTAATATACCATGACGAATTTTGACGCAATCAAACATTTTGTTAAGACATCTTATAAACCAAAGTAAAAGCAGAGTAGATGTCAATAAACATACAGTATTGTACATCTCAAATGGAATTCCAATGTTCAACAAAGGACCTTGACTATAAGGTGATGTAAGCGATGTCATAATTTATATCAAATTTAAGTAAAAGGTAAATCCCTATCCAGATGTTGAGCAGGAGAATATGCACTAGTTAACTTCAATAAAATGGTAATGATTTGCAAATATGAGAACAACAACACCTATATATGTACAAGGAAGTGTTAGGACCAATTTCAAATTCTTAATCAGAGAGTTTATAAGAAAAATTTTGGGTTCCGCACGACGACCCCAAGCAAAGCCAAGCCCGATGCCATGGGATGGGATGAGAATTTCTGATTCCACTGATGCGTGCATTCCAGACACCGATTCATGTGGTCTTTGACCGTTACGCTCACTTGAACGGGAAAACTGAGAATAAATCACAACTGCAATATCAAGTGCCGTGCCTGATAGTTCTGTATACATTGTAAGTTGTTGTTAATAATTGATTTAATAAATATTAAAAGGTTTAGTATTTAGAATGCACTTTTCTTTATCCTTGTCGACCCACTCTACTCTGTCTTTCTATTTAAACCTTCTAACATACCGGAATTTATCGTTCATATATACAAGATTGAACAAAATTTCATCATGTTAAAAACTAATTCTGAGAAGGGTTATATGCTGCTTGCTTCACCGCACGAGCTTCGCGGCGGGCCTTCTTCGCTGGATTTTCTTTTTTAATACCAGCTGCTGCTGCTGCTTCACGAGCTTCTTTAGCAGCTTGAACAGAATCACGCTTGCGTTTGCGACTACCTTGACTTGGTCTCCCCTTTTCTTTGCCCTTATCATCTTTTTGTGTGGATGAAGTTGCAGTCTCGTTGTCATCAACTTCATTGTTCGCACGCTCGGCCGCCTTCTTGTCTTTATCTTTCTCTTGATCTATTCCAAGTGCTTTCATGAAATTTGCTTTATTACAGCCACTTTTGAGTACTGTTTCATATTTTTCTTCGTTCCATTCGATACCCTGTTTCCGAGCCAATTTCTGACATAGACTTTTCCATGCTGCAGCTTTTGCTGTTTTAAGTAATGATAAATCTTTAGATACTTCTTCTAATTTGTTTATAACAGCAATTGCAACACCTGCTTCTGCACCTTCACTATCCTTTTCAGCTTTAGCTTGCTCTAATTTGCGCTTCAGGTGCTTGGGTTTCTTGATCTTCACTAAAGGTTCTTGTGAAGCACTTCCGATCTTACCTTTACGTGCTTGAAGCCCAACTCCTCTCATTCCTTTCCCATTATCAGTTTGACCACATCGTGCACAATGCACTCTATTCCTGAAATTGTGCATACCACACTCACATATCCAATCCCCTTCTCTCCAAGCTACGGCCTCGCCTTTGTCGTCATTCTTACCAGTTAATACAACAGATTTAGCCATTTTATTACTAGCAACAACAGTATCCTTCTAAAAAATATAGTATTAACAAATTAAATCCACTGAAATGGAAGTTTTTAGCAACACCAACCACCGCCGGGAAAACAGTGCGCAAACAATATACAAATTCTCATAGCATATCAATTAGAGATTGTTGGTGCACATCGTACAACTTGAAGAAGTCTACACTATCATGTCGAAAGAGGAGAATAATGCTAAAACAGAGGCAGCAGCAGGCGCTGAGAAAAAGCCTGAAGATAAGGAAGCTGCAAAAGCGAAAGCTGCTGCATCCAGAATCACTGATTTCGTGAATGAGAAGGAACTTAATGTGCGCAAAGCCGCGGCTGCAGTAGCCTCATTAAGTAAAAGTATGAGTGAGAAGGTCAATGAATCAATCTTTGAGGGCGAATTAGCTGACTCTGATGTAGCTGTACTAATGGCAGAGGCTGATATGGATAAGGAACGAGCTCAAAAGCATCTACGTACAAACGGTGGAAATCTCGCACAAGCAATGCAAGCTTTTATTGCAGCACAATAGATTAATAGATATGGTGTTTGAATGATGCTTTGATTGGATGTCGAAGAGAATAATACTTACTCAGGCATTCCATGATTCCATGGTCATGAGATGAGTCATTGTAAAATATCATTCATCACAGGCACGTACTAAGTACAAGAGAGAAAGAGAGACTTTGTATTATTATTTGAATTTTGTAACATAAGATTAAGGAGGAAAGATCTCAATCACCAACACACATACATACTGCATTTCATGCACCCACTAGGTGAATTTAGATTCATGCCCGTTAAGTGAAAAGGTTTTTCCCACATACCCAATCACTGCCTCTCCTCTTCATCCATGCTATGAGATGAACTTGGATTTGGACCACCCACGGTTCACCCAGTTCTCCGAGCTCGTACTTAGGAACACTGGCCCCAGTTTGCAAGCCGGTCGACTTGGTAGATAAAGCTTTCGTTTTGTATGTAATTAGGTTAAGAATAATTATTAAACGCTACTGTCTCATTTTATATCTTTTTAAATACACAATATGAAGCATATAAACAAACTCTACCTATGTATGTTCATGCACCACCGTGTTGCATGGTCAATTTCTGTCTATAATCTGTGGCTTCCGCAGTCGATTCATGAACCCATTGCCAGCCTCTTTGCCCAGTACTATCGAGAACATGTTCTGTAAATATTCTCACTAAGCCGACATTACTCTCCTTGCAATGGCCCCCACTCTTCAAGCTGCTATCGTAATCTGACAAGAACCCTATCATATCCTCATAGCTACAATCAGAAACTTGCACATCACTAATTTCGCTTAAAAAGGCACGACTTTTATACATTTTCTTAGATGCATCATTACACAATTTTGTAGCAAAACCAAGCTGTTCTGCTACTGCAACCCCTCCAGCAGCTGCAACTAATCCTGACGTTAATCCGATTGTCGATGCATTCACAACCCCAGCAGCTGCGATTGTTCCAGCAGCAGTGACAGTTATTCCTGCAACTAGTGCTAATTTCAGCAACAAGTTTTTGGCTTGGTGCATAGTGACATTATCCTTTTTAAGCTCATATCCAGGATCTCCAGTGAGTCCACTTATTGGACAAATGAAGCGAAGCAGATACTTCTTTCCTAAAATCCCTTTTCGCTTTATCTGTATCACAGGAAGTAAGGGTATTCTCCCCTCCCCTCTGAGATCTTGCACCATCAAATCCAGTGTTGCGCTTGTGGTCTCCATTACTTCTTTCACATCAGCAGCTATTTCTTCGATCATTGCACGCGATGCAGCCTGTTGCGCTTCTACTTCAGTATTAGCATTCATCACTTCCTTCACATCAGTAGCTATTTCTTCGAGCTTCGCACGCGATGCAGCCTGTTGCGCTTCAATTTCAATTTTAGCAAGTATTTCTTCATTGTCTACATAACCCAAGATATCTTTTTCGGTGACTTCATTTTGATCGAATTTAATTTTTGCATTCATATCTTCAAAGTATCCCGTATCGTCGATTTGCGCTGCATCAATGCATTTTTTCGAGCTGTAGTCATCTTCAGGAACTCGCAGCACTTTCACGCGATCGAACAGGACATGTTCCTGTAGTTGATCAAGTAACTGTTTTGCACCATTACTAGAAGCACTTTCAGTGTGTACATCGACACTCATATCATAACGATAGCACACACATATATCAATCCATTCATTTCTGTCACCTATACGAAAGCTAGTGTCTCCAAAATCTAAGCAATGAATACGCATGATAACTTTGGCAACAACTTTGCCTTCATTTCGAGCATACACTACCAATAGATCATGTGACAATTTCATAGACACTTTGTTACCCATTTGTGTCCAGTGATCACGACAATACTGCGAAACTAATGCCATGAGCTGAAACGATAGACCTGCAGGGAAAACTACTGGTGGTCGTATATCTGTGGGTACATGAAAGCGACGACCAATTCTCCAATATTCTTTGACAGGGACATCTTTTCGCAGCAATTCAGCTGCTGGCAAATCTTGAGATGAAAAGCTAGGGAAGTAAAGCACTTGCTCTTCTTCTTCTTCTTCATTTGCCTCACTGTGTGCGATCACTTTCGTACACAACCCCATGGACTCCAGTATATGAACCTTCAACTCCCTAATCTCGAGTTCGTTTTTACCACATTTACTCAAATCACCAAATCTCGATGCACCACTTTCATTATGCAAACATTTCTCTAAATCAACATCAGTCATTAACAGCTTTCCTTGTTGCTGCCGCAGTTTCAACATTTCTCTCGTGTTGCGAGCATCTTCGTTTCCATTTTTTGCTAAGACATCACTGCTGACCAACAATGTACCAAATATACCTTGCATAAATTTAGCTGGATTCAGAAATACCCAGGCTTCTCCATGTACAGTAAAGAGCACCACGTTACTCATTTTTTCTAAAGAATACAAAGCTTCATGCAAAAATCCATCTGGGACATCAGCTTTTAGCTGCACTTTAAGAGTCTGCTTTAGCATGTCGATGACATTGCTTTGTGGCATACATAGTACACCTTCTCTTTCTATATCTTGAAGATGCTGTCTTACATCTGCACAAAACTGCGGTACTGAGTTATTACTCTGTTTCCGAAGAGTTGATACCTGATTCTTGATGAATCTCTTTATTCCATCTATCTCTTTCGAGACTTTTGTGACATCACCACAGAAAATTTCATCACTGACATAAATACGGTTACCACTCTGAGATGCACCCTCATCATTGTCATCATTGCCATCTACAATACTTGACT
>JACKZZ010019223.1_pt1 | contig 12231 bp, 10 predicted proteins | sample 8027871 | NCBI WGS metagenome assembly JACKZZ01 (sample SAMN15724774, study PRJNA655200) | protist metagenome | isolation source: fluorescence activated cell sorting (FACS) single amplified genomes of... | place: USA: West Boothbay Harbor, Gulf of Maine | collected 2000-07-19
TGGGAGACTCGGATGGGGGACATTTGGTGACACCTTTCTCAACACGAGGGCGAGCGATCGTTCGAGAACACCTCCTAAGGATCCGACCTCTCGCGTCTTGTTTCACAGCAGAGTAGGTGAGAGGGAAGAGAGGAGAGATGAGACACACACTGTGTCTGTGTGTCTGAGCTGAGAGAGACTCACCTCTTCCACCGGTGCCGGTGCAACATTACCCACCACCGCGTGGTTGGACGCGAGCAAGGGCTGCGACGCCACAACGTTGTCCCCAACGTCATTCTGTGGTTCCATGGCCCTGTCGTTGTACACCACCGGGGATGTGCTATCCTCGAGACAGAGCTCTGCTGCCCTCTCTCTTCTGTGTCTGTCTGTCTGTCTGTCTGTTTGTTCTCGAGAAACGGCCGAGGAACCGTCCGCTGCTCGAGACGAATTTATCTGGGTGGGTGTGTGGGGAGAGAGAGAAAGTGCCAGAGACTCAACGACCGACGCATCAGTGTGTGTAGCTAATCTATACTAGGTAGTAGTTTACGTGTAATTGATGTGCTGTTGCTGCTATTGTACCTCAGTTGTCTCTCCAATTGTCCACAGAGACACATGAAGAATCTTTCGCCGTCTCCCTCGACCGCCAGACTGGATGATGGGAGGACGTGAATCGTTCGTTCCCCCACTTCCTCTCTTCTCACTCTCCTCAGAACAAGGCTGATCTAGACTCTGCCAAGCTCGATCTCGTTGAAGCAGCAGTCCTTCTCTTCTGCTGGACCATGTGTGTCTTGTGTCTGTCGTAGTTGACCTTCCTCCCCGGCTGTCCCGCCGTAAACACCGGTCGCGTCTCACCACCCGGCATCGACACGGCGCTCGTCTCCTGTCTGAGTTTCGGTTCTCTTCCACATCCACTCTCCCCACCAGGATCCAACGGCATCGCAGGTCTCACGATGGCTTTCTCACTTCCCTGTCTCTTGGCACTCCACAGTGGACGCTTGGTGACCTCGGAAGACGGCGTCCGCTTGTAGTCGTGGATGCGTGCGTGCACTCGCTCGTGCAAACTGACTTTCGAGGTGTTGTTGTTCTTCCACCCAGGTGCAGTCTCCAAGCGCTCCTGGTTCACTCCTCCCTTGGCCTTGGCTGCATTCCATGGCTTCCTGCACGTGTTGGTAGCCTTGTATTTGAGCTCTCTTCGTCTCAGCACCTCTGCAGAGGTGGCTCTCCCCGCGCTCGATTCTCTCTCCTCTCTCCTCAGGGCCACCTCCCGTGCGTGCAGAGACTCTGCGTCCACGTAGCTCTGACTCGCCTCGAGACCTGGACGCTCGTCGAAAGGGGCAGCGGCAGCGTCTCCGAGTCTCACAGACTTTGCCACAGCAGCTCTGGCCTCTTGTCCTGCCTTTGGGAGTGACGAGTTGTGCCATTTCGGTTTCCCCTTTTGTGGACTCGATCTCTTGTAGTCCAATCTCTGGTGCCAGATGTGCTCACCGAGACCCACAGTGCTGTCCCCAGCTGGATTGAACGGGCCCTCTGAGGTCTCCCCCCTCAGACTGAGAGTGGATGTCTCCCCCTGCAACCCTTGGGGACGACCGTCGTCCGCGGACGAAACACCAGTCGACGATGCGTCCCCTCCTCTCGTCTTCTTTCTTCCCCCCCACACTGGCTGATTTCTAGGGGGTGCCTTGTACTTCACGTACTGTCTCCACTCTCCCTCCTTGTGAGTGATGGCAGTGTCTGCCCACGGACCCTCGACGATGTCGTTGTCGTCCAAATCGTCTCCGTCTCCTTGGAGCGTCGCCGCACCACCCGCGACGGCACCCTCGGACACCTCCCTCCTGAGAGCAGCACCGCCTGCGTTGTGAGGTCTGCTGTCGAGCAGAAGCACAGGCTCAGAGACTTGGGCATCCAGAGCAGGAGGGTGTGAGCTGTAGTGACTCTTTCCAGCTCTCAGACCTCTCTCTGGTTTCGGTCCCCCGAGTGGTTTGGGTGTGACGTTTGGTTTCCACACGCGTCTCTGCTCGGTGGTCTCGTTTCCAGCCTTGTATCTGAGTCTCTGAAGGAAGAGCTCTCTCGACTGTTTTCCACCCGGTGTGCTGTCGAGGAGTGACTCTGGAACGTAGTCACGTCTTCCTTGACGTCTCATCTCCAAGTCGTGTTCCTCTCTCTCTGCCGCCGCTCTCTCTGCAGCGGCAAGTTTGGCGCGACGCTCTGCCACGCGCTGCTGCGCAGCGAGCTGTCCAGCGTTGGGTTCCACGATTGAAGAGGGACGCTCTCTGGGTGCAGACTTTGCTCTCTTTGAGGCCTCTCTCTGTCCAGCTCTCACACCAGCCATTCTCGCCTTGGCAAGTCTCTCCTTCTGTGTCAACGCCGTGTGCATGTCCGGAGACACGGAAGTACCGACTCGGTCTGACGACGTCTGCGCACGACGCTGTGTGGTGGGTGTCTTGACATTCTGTGTCTGTCTCTTCGCTCGTCTGAACGGTGAAGCACTCTCCTCACCAGTGTCGATGTTTTCTCTTCTCTTTCTCAACGCCTCTCTCGCGGCGGCGACGCGAACGTCCAAAGGGCGCTGCCGAACGGGGGATCGATTCGATCTCGCGGCGTTGGTGGTTGGAGCAGACTCGGGACGAGAACCTCCAGTCTTGGATTTTTGCTGTCTGTGAAACGTGTCACCCTTTTCTCCTCCTCCTCTGCCTTTCGTCTGCTGCTGTTTGTCTGGACTGAGTGACCCGTGATTCGAGGGGGCACCGAGTCTGCATCTGAGCAACGCTCTTCTCGCTCTTCTCTGCTCAGCCTCGGGTGCTGTTTGTTCGTTTGAGGGATGGACGAGTGGCTGAGGGTGTCAGTGTGTGTGTGTGTGTGTGTGACAGAGACGGAGACGGAGAGAGACAGAGTCGAACCTCGAGTGAGCGCGCGCAACACTTGCGCCCAGCTCGTGTATCCCAATCCCATCATCGCATCCACCTCTTTCGCTGTCAGATAGCTGGTGTGTTTGTGTGAGTGAGTGGGTGGGAGAGAGATTGATTGGGTCAACGGGGGAAAGAAAGGGAGACAAAAAGACAACGAGAGCATGAGAAAAGTCGGACACGGAATTCTCAGGGACGACGAGGGGGAACAAAGAAACGACAGAGCGAGGGAACGAGTGTCTCACTCTGTGCGTGGCTGAGTGAGAGTCTGCAAAAGAGACGTACGGTGGTGTCTTGAAGTTAGTGTCTTGCTCCACACCATTGCCGTTGGTATCGTCAAAGTTCTCCCGTCCGCGAACGTTGTCAGCGACGCTGGTTGTTCGTCTTGCGCCGGCGGACTGCGCTCTTCTCGCCAGTTCTTTTCCCTGTTGGGCAGCCTGTCTTGCCTGTCTGTCTGACAGACCCAAGGTAGTGGGCATGACTGATTCTCTCCTGCCCTCACGACTCTGAGTGACAGAACACAGCCGAGTTAGGGGGGAGGGGTCGTGTCGACTGAATCTATGACTCACTAACAACCACGTCGTTGTTAGTCAGACCGGTCGTCGGCCGGCGTCTGGAACAGAACACCAGAGACACCTCAAGACCTTGTCCCACAGCGAGTTTTTCTTGTTCTCTCCACCACTAGTCACCACAACAGAGGGTTGGAGTCTGACACAGAACCTCGTTTGGATTCTTCCTCGCTCGGGGAAACGCAACGACTTGGAGGAAGGGATGCAGTCGGCCCTGGCGAGCATCCTTGCGCAACAGCGAGCGGCGACTCCGTCGACTGCTGGACCCTCGAGTGGACAGCAACCCCTGTCCCAGCAGGCTAGCTATGCAGCCTCGAGTGGGGGTGGAGGTGGAGGACAGCCCCCTCCCTCCACTGGACCTAGAACGGGAGGAAGAAGCGCGTCGGTCACGTGGGGAACGCATTCGACACCGAGCACGGCCCAGGGTACTTCTTCCGCTCCGTATCAGCAGTGGGCCTCGACAGGAGGTAAGAGTGCTCCAACCTCGAGCTACAGTGGCTACAGTGGTGGTGGTGGTGGAGGAGGAATGACTCCAGGGATGACACCGCTGTCTGACGGAGTTGGAGGAGGAGGAGGAGGCGGTGGTGCCTCGTATGACGTCGTCCATCTCTCTTCACGCAACGCTCGCTTGGAAGAGAAATTGGCAAAAGCACTGGCGAAGAACAGATCCATGGCAAAGTACTACGATCAGCTCATCTCCAAGGCACGAGAGCAACACGAGAGAGATTTGCACGATAGCGCGGGACGCGGACGCGCGCTCGAGGACGAACTCGTGAGACTGAGACCTATGCAGGAGACACTCCTCCACGAGAGAGCAGAGTGCGACAGACTCAGAAAGGAGAACGAGAGACTCTTGGAGGCCACACAGAACAACGGAGCGGCGAGAAGAGAGGAAGCCAGTGCGCTGTCACAGACTGTGACGCGTCTCACAGAGCAGCTTGCGCAGCGCGACTCTGAGCTCGCCGTTCTCCGCACCACCGGTGTCTACGGCAAGAGCGATCAGGAGTTGAAACAGATGCTGGAGGATGCCAAAGTGGAGAGAGAGGAAGCCAAAGCTTCTGACATGCGTAGAATGTCTGAGATGAACATGCAGCTGCAAGACATCAAGGAGGAGGCCTTGACGCGCATTGCGGAGAACGCCGAGGCGCAGAAAGAACTCCAGGAGGCACGAGAGAACGTGTGGAGGGCAGAGTCTGAGATCGACAGACTGAGAGCAGAGGCTGGTGAGGCCAAGAGAAAGGAGAACAAGATGCAGGAGATGCACGACGAGAACAGAGCGTTGAGAAATCAGCTCCAGGAGACGGCCGACGAGAGAGACAGATTCAGACGGCTGAGTTCGAGATCGGAGGTTCTCGAAGAGCACGGACGAAAGCTCGAGGACGAACGCCAGGGACTGCAGGAGGAGAGACAGGGACTGCAGAAGTCTTTGAACGATCTCCATGACAAGTTCATGCTCTTGTCCACAGAGAAGGAGATGCTCGTGCGACAGTCGGCGTCCACGGTGCACGCCGACGCTGCCCTCCAGGACGCCCGACTGGAGATCGAGAGAATGAGGAGAGCGCAGTCGATGCAGGACGGAGACAGAGACAGCTCACTGAGTGGTGCGAGAGCGCTGTCTCGGGCGTGTCACCATCACTACCACGCACACGCCAGGTGGGAGAGGGAGGCCCACAACGTCCTCCGGGGGGCAGAGTCTGAGTTTCGTGCGCAGAGAGACGCCGCCGTGAGCTGCGTGGCTGCCGCCGAGGCTGAGGCCTCTCAGCTCGCGTCTTCCGCCCTCGAGGCCGTGCGCGCCTCTCGAGCGTACGTCCACTCCATCAAGCTGGACTTTGCCGCGGGGGTCAAGCAGGCTGCCTCTCAGGCAGTCAACGCCGTCCAGAGTGAGCTCAGAGCTGTCAAGGACGAGTGCAAGGCCAAGGACGAGCAGCTGGCGCGCGCGGGACACGCGAGGGAGGAGCTCCAGGCTGAGGCTCGTAGAGCTCGTGCGGCAGCGCAGAAGTTCGCGGCAGAACGCGACATGCTCGCCAAGGCTGCGTCTGCCGTGCCTGAGCTCCAGAGTCGCATCGCGGGTCTCACAGACAGCTCCAAGTTGGCCGCAGACGCCCTGTCGTCCATCAAGACCAACGTCAGATCACTAGAGAACAAGCTGGGGAGCGTGAGGAGAGGAGAGTCACTCGACCCATCGTCCCCAGGGTCCCCCCCCCTGGCACAAGAAACGTTACCCTCTCGAGTGGATCTCTCTGCCGCCGAGCTTCTCGTGGCAGAGCTCGCAGAGCTCAGCGCCGCCCCGGCCTCTCCTGCGCGCGGTGCGACAGAGGTGGAGAGAGCGCTGGCAGCGTCTGCTGCCCACCAGGCCTCGAGTGCCACCCGCGACCTCGTGGCGGAGTCCTTGCTCGGGTACAGCGAGCTGAGAAAGACGTACCTCAGACAGCGCTTTCAGGTGCTCGCTCTTCGACTGCTCCACAGAGACACCCAGGACGACCAGGAGAGAATGCGGGGACAGGCTGGAGGGAACGAGATGCTCCGCGCACAGCTGAGCGTGGCGCAGAGTGAGAGACAGCTGGCGTCGCGGGCGCTGCAGAACGTGGCGGGAGAGAGAGCGACGTCAATAGCACGAAGGTGGGCGGTCATGGGTGCCGCTCTTCGACTTCGACAGTACAAGGACAGAGACAGAGACGTCGACAACGCAGAGGACGTGGTCAGAAAGCTCGTGTCGTCCGTGGAGCGTGCGCGGGAGGAGGCGGCAGCGTCCGACGAGGCTGCCGCCCGACTTCGAGAGGAGTGCATCACCCTGCGCGGTCGTATCGGTGACGCCGTGGACGGTGGTCGGTACGACGCGTCTCTGGCCTCGTCCCTCGCGGGGGCACGAGGCAATGGTGGCGCTGGAGGTGGAGACGGGGGGGTTGCCCTCCGCACCCTCCTCGAGCGCATGGCTGGTCTGGTCAAGGAGTTGGAGACGGGGGACGAGGCTGTGGCCGACGCCGTCGATCCCCTCAAGGCTGGGGCGTCTGTCCGCGGGGCGGCGGCAGCAGCGCAGGCGGCGGACGGCCTCGAGGCTGAGCTGGCGTCGAGGAGAGAGGGGGTGATAGGGGCGATGGCGAAAGCTCAGGGGGACGCCTCGGCTGGCGGGGTTGCCGCCCAGCAGCTGCTCCGCATCAAAGGATGGGGGGTAGGTGCGCTCTTACACAAGCTCGCTCTCATGCGTCGGCTGGCAGAGGTCGAGGGGGCGCTGGCGTCCCAGGAGGCGGCGGTGATCAACGCCGCTGCCAAGGGCAAGGAGGTTGAGGTCAAGTCTCGATGGGACAAGCTCAAGTTTGCCGTCCAACTGACTGGAGGGACGCTCGCGCCGGGGAGCGCCCCAGAGGGAGGGGGGGGACTCCAGAGGACCATGAGCACGGGACGGTCACCGAGTCCCCCCCGGAGAGCCGCGTCCCTGGCACCGCCGAGGAGAGCGACGGTGGCCGTGCCCTCACCCACCTTCCCAAAGAGACAGGCGAGTCTCGCACCCTCTCTGCCAGCGAGAGAGTCTGCCTCCGAGGCAGCGAGTCGCAAGGCGAGCGTGCTCATGGGAGGAGGAGGCCCAGGAGGGAGAGGATCTCGTAGGCAGCCAGAGGTGGCGTCCTTGGCGGAGATGGACGACGACTATGAGGACGAGAACGTCAACTACGGTGCCAGGGGAGTACGAGGAGGGGTGTCTCCTCCGATGGACAAGGGGGGGGATGGGAGATCTCGACAGGCGTACAACGGGGGACAGCAGAGCAGGGCGAGCTCTCTGGCCAAGCTCAAGGCCAAGGGACGGAGGGCAACGTCTGCTGGTCCGTCGGTCACGAGACCACAGAGTCGAGTGTCGTTGAGTCCGGAGAGGAGGGCACCAGAGTGGAGGACGAGTCCCCCCCGGAGGACGAGTCCACCGAGGGCGAGGTATCAATACTAAAAGACTCTCATTCATCATCATCAATCTCCGACGATTCAAAACCCTTGTGTCTAGGCAGCGATGGGCTCATCCTTGGACGTCTCTTTGTCTGTCTCTTTGTCCTCCTCATCCAGCAAAGCCTCTGCCTCTGCCTCCTGCACCAGCGACGCCGGAGCTCTGCTCAGCACGGCAGCCTTGATGGTCGCCTCGCGTATCTCCCTCAACAGCTCCGTGTCCCCCCTGAGATGCTCGACAGCGCTGGTCTTTCCCTGTCCCAGGGACACATCCCCGTAGGCGTACCACGCTCCCTTGCGCTGGACGACATCGTGTTCCACCGCAGCCTGCAGCACGCTCCCGTCTGTGTCTATCCCACTCTCAAAGAGGATGTCCAACTCTGCCACCCTGTACGGAAACGCCACCTTGTTCTTTGCCACCTTGACTCTCACCCTGATACCAGGACTGGTGTTGTCTCTCGCTGCCCCCGTCCCTCCTCCGTCTCCCTTGATCACCTCTGTGCGTCTGATGTCTAGTCTGACAGAGGAGTAGAATTTCAACGCGTTGCCACCAGTCGTCACCTCGGGATTACCGTAGATGACACCAACTTTCTGTCTCAGTTGATTCAGAAAGATTATTGTGCACTCTGATCTGTAGGCATTCGCAGCTATCTTTCTCAAGGCCTGAGACATCAGTCGTGCGTGGGCACCCACCTGAAACAGACCAATCTCTCCCTCTATCTCCGCACGGGGTGTGAGCGCGGCGACGCTGTCGACAACGACGAGATCGACGGCGCTCGAACGCGCGAGCTGATCGACCACCTCGAGACCCATCTCACCAGATTCTGGTTGACACACGACGACGTCCTCTATGTTCAAACCACAGCCCTCTGCCCACGCCGGATCAAAGGCGTGCTCGGCATCTATGAAGGCCACCTGACGAGACAGAGACGGAGACAGAGAGAGAGAGAGAGAGTTTGTGTGTGTGAGAGACACACACATGGACGAGAGGAGAGACAGACAGACAGACAGACAGACATCCTCTTCTTCCTACCTGCTGTCCAGCTTTCTGACACGCGGCCATGCATGTGAGCGCGAGCGTGGTCTTTCCCGACGATTCCGGTCCGTAGAGTTCGACGACTCGTCCCTTTGGCAACCCTCCACCCAACGCCAAATCGAGATTGAGGGCACCCGTGCTCTGAGTCTTGACTGCTGAGGTGTTCTCTCCATCGCTGTTGAGGGTCATGATGGCTCCAGCACCGTACGCACCCTCTATCTCTTTGAGAACTTTGTCGAGAGCACCCCGTTTCCCACCTCGGAGACCTGCTCCGGCAGCGAGCGAGGCGGCGTCGGCGGAACTACCTTTTCCTCTCTTTCCTTTGGCCAAACACTGTGTTCTGTGTCTTCTAGGTCTGATTGGGAGACATCCATTCCTCTCCCTCTGCCCTGTCGTGCGTGTCGATGTCGTCACGCAAGAAGACAACATCGCTTTCAGGAGGTGGCTCTCTCTCTGTCTCGCTGTGACCACTTTGCAACGTCGGATCTTCATCAAGGGCGTGTCTGAAAGGATTTGGTTCTTTTTCTTCTTCTTACTCACGCTGCCTCTGTCAGTCTCTCTTCCCGTGTCTCTGGCGACGACATGGCTGTGGCCAGTGTCTCCACCACCACCAAGAGTCTCCTCAAATCAGACTGACTCTCGTCGCCTTCCTGGTCGGTCGTCGTCTTCGAGTCTCTCGTCCCTCGCCATGCCCACGCGTCTCCTCTGTCGACGCATCCACAGGCTCTCTCTCTCCACGCCACGAGCACTCTCTTTCCATGTCTCTTCATCCCTCTCGCTCTCAGAAGCAACGCAGCGCAGGCCAACTCTGTGTGGGCGAGCCACCCGTCGAACGCTTCCCTCACGAACCGTCGCTCTCTTGTGGCTATGACGAAACCAGACAAGCACTCGAGGGTCTCACCCTCCCATCTGGCATGCGCTCGCCACGCACCCACGAATCTCTTCGCCAGCGCTCTCTTGGCTGCGATCAGAGCGAGAATCCGACATCGCTGCTTTCTGTGTGCCCTGGAAGTGTGAGCTCTCCAGGCCCAGTACACCGACGCCAGGTTCCACGACGATCTGGTGCTCTGACCTGGAGAAAGAGTGACTGCGTCTTGGACTGCAGCATCTCCCTTGCCACAGTGCGAGAGCCAGTCACTCCACACCGCTCTCTGCTTTCTCATTCTGTCGTGAAACGCAGCAGTGGCGTACGAGGAGAATTCCATGGAGAGCTCTCTCCTCGCGAGGGTGGCCACTGCCGTCGCGCGTTTCCACTTTCGCAGTGCCACGACACCACGTCGCTTCCAGCACTCTCTCACACCACTCCTTAGGACAGTCGCCACAGTCTCTCTCTCTGTCAGGAGCACCTCTACTGTCTCGTTGTGCCACCGTCGCAGTGACCACCGTTTGAGGGACTTGTGGGCGAGGGTGACGACGGCGACTGCCAACGATCGCGCCCGCGCAGCGGCGGCGTCTGCAGCCCACGCGTGTCTCCGTCCCTGAGGAACTCCGAAGGCTCTTCGTGGAAGAGGAGACGAGGGAGCAGTGGTTGACTGACTCTCTGTCTCGCCAAGTCTCTGCGATGACTGCAGGACGCCGTCGAGATTGTCTCTCAGCAACGACTCTCTGTCAAACTCAAGCACGTCACACATGTGACTGGTGCTGTGTCTCGCGGACGAGACACACCCTTCCTCGTCGTCTCCACCACCTCGGGCGTCGAGCAAGAGGTAGAGGTACGGATCTCTGTGTCGTAGATCTTGCAGAAAACGTCCGTGCTTCTCAGATGCCGCAGACACAGACAGAGACGAGACTTCCTCACAGAGAGATGGTGGCGTCTCTGCCTCGTTGCAGGTGGTGGTCGACGCGCTTCCCGTGCTTCCCGCGTCCCCCCCCCACTGTCCACTTCCACTCCCCCAGTCACTGGACGCACGTCTCGCACCAGCTGCAGCGATGGTAGCCTGCCACGCAGCTACTTTCACCAACGCATCTGTTGGTGTCTCTTCAGCACGAAGACGACACGACAGCGACACAGACGTCGAAGGTGGATCACGCGTCGCGGTTGCGCCGCGCTCGACGCCTCGAACGACGCCGTCGATAGACAGACTGCTGGAAGAGACGACAGTCAGAGATGGTCTCTTTCCACTGCTACCGCTCTCTCTCTGTCTCTGTCGCTGTGTGGATGACACTGCCGTCCCTCTTCGACGACTGTCGCCGTCCGAATCGGCCACTGAGCTCGTGTCTGTCGTCTGTCGCCGAGGAGAACGAGTGAGACCGAGCATTGTCTTGTACGTGGTGCACACCTTCCATCCCACGAAACATTCTGCTCTCACACTGTTGCACTCTTCTGTGTACTCCGTCCACGCTCTGAGGGCTCGACGACACGAGACAACGTCTTGGGCTCTTCGTCTGCGTCTGACGGCGCGTCTCTGTTGCTCTCTCTCTCTCTCGGCCTGGGCAACCTTTGCAGTGAGTTTGAGGGGTGGGTATCAGTCAGGAGGGACAGTGTCAGTGGGTGTGGATGGCAGGGATGAATTGTCGACGACACGGAGAGAAACGAGAGACGACCGACGACCCTCCCGGAGAATTCAAATCCTTCACCCGTCGTTTCCCCCCCCTCACCTTGTTCTCTCTCAGCGTAGACAGCGGTGCTCTTCTGGTCTGCTGCTTCACAGAAGCCTCGTGCTGTTTCGCTCTCACTCTCTCTTCTGCCTCTCGTCTTATTCTGTCTGCGTATCGTCTCGCTCTCTCGTCTCTCGCGGCAGCTCTCCGCGCCACCGACGACGCTCGCTGCGAAGGACGCTTGGTCGATGGACTTGCTCCGTCGCTCAACACTGAACCAGACGCCGTGCTTGACGACACACGACGTCTCGAGGGAGGAGTGGGGGTAACGACTGAGTGTTCTAGCAGGGTCGTTGGAACTCTGTGGAAGAGGGGAGACTCCATCTTTGAGACACTCGGGTGTGGAGGCGAGTCCCGAGAATGGCAGAGGATCAACGACGAGTCTCCAGGTGGTCGTTTCGAGTGGATGGATCGAATTGAGTCTCTTAAAGTACACGAACGAGGAAGGACAGAAGAGAGTCCACAGTCTTCGCTACCCAACAGCGGCAGTGCTTTGACGACTCTCGATGTCTGTGGAGAGAAGATGTTGCCAGGGATGTTTCAACAAAAACGGTGGCTGCTGTCTCCTCTCCTCTCCTGTCATTCGTCTGCTCCGTCTCTCCCTTGCGTCGCTTGAATCCTTTCTGTCCAAGCACAGACAGCGAGACAGTCAGAGGCACCTCTTCTGGTGTCCACAATGTGAAGAATCACTGTTGAAGGGATGAGAGGAGAGTGGGAGACGACTGTCAAGGGAGGAGAGACTAGGTCAGGATGATGCGTCGGCGACAGCCAGCGGAAGAGGACTGCATTGAGTACGTCTCTTTCCCCTCAGTTCCTAAGATGAGTCTGCATTTGTATCATCAAATAATGCGGCGTCCCAAGTGGGACTGTGCTTCAGCAATCTCGTGTAGATGTGAATGTATAGTTTCGATCACCGGGGACAACGACAGCTTCGTCGACGGAAGCGTCTGCTGTTTTCTTTCTTTCGAGGCATTGAGACACCCATCATTCCACTCACACACCTTCATAATCTTCGCACTCTTTGCCAGTTTGAGTGAGATCTGATCACCTCATTTGATTCGGGAGGGTGCAGACACGATCAAGCTCTGCCTGCCAAAAACTCGGCAGCATCCCCACTCGTTTCTTTGTCCCTCGCCTCCCCTCCACCCAAGTCAATCATGGGAAGATCACGTGGCAGAGCCTCAGGTGCGTGAGTGTGTGTGGAAAGAGTCAGTCTCTC
>JACKZZ010000699.1_pt1 | contig 12229 bp, 14 predicted proteins | sample 8027871 | NCBI WGS metagenome assembly JACKZZ01 (sample SAMN15724774, study PRJNA655200) | protist metagenome | isolation source: fluorescence activated cell sorting (FACS) single amplified genomes of... | place: USA: West Boothbay Harbor, Gulf of Maine | collected 2000-07-19
TGTCTCCAACATAGACTCAGTGAAATTGAAATCCCCGTGAAGATGCGGGGTTCTTACAGCTAGACGGAAAGACCCTGTGCACTTTTTACTATAATTATACATTGCAGTAAAAAAGTTTATGTGTAGAATAGATGGGAGCTTTTGATACCTTTACGTTAGTAAACTGTAGAAGCATCTTTGAAATACCATCCTTAAATTTTTTCACTGCTCACTAATCTTTATCTAAAGTAATAAAAGACACTGTATATTTGGTAGTTTGACTGGGGCGGTCGCCTCCTAAATAGTAACGGAGGCGTACAAAGGTAAGTTCAAATCGTGTTATTTCGATTGAAGAGCGCAATGGTATAAACTTGCTTGACTGTAAGATTGACATATCGAACAGGGACGAAAGTCGGTCATAGTGATCCGATGATTCCTAGTGGAAGGATCATCGCTCAACGGATAAAAAGTACGCCAGGGATAACAGGCTAATGACTCCCTAGAGACCCTATCGACGGAGTCGTTTGGCACCTCGATGTCTGCTCATCACATCCTGGAGCTGTAAGTGGTCCCAAGGGTTCGACTGTTCGTCGAATAATGTGGTACGTGAGCTGGGTTTAGAACGTCGGGAGACAGTTTGGTCCCTATCTACTGTAAGCGTTAGAAAATTGAGAAGATTAGACTCTAGTACGAGAGGACCGAGAAACGTGAATCACTTGTTTGCCAGTTGTCGTACCAACGGCATCGCTGGGTAGCTAAATTCATAACGGATAATCGCTGAAAGCATCTAAGCGAGAAACCGTAACCCTTCAAGATAAATTTTCGTAAAAAAGCTGTAAAAGATTATTACTTAAATAAGATAGGCTTTTTGTGTAAGAACTGTAAAGTTTTTAGCAAAAAAGTACTAAAAGCTTGTTAGTATTTCCTCTCTAACGCGCGTGTTTATTGTTTACATAAAAATATATTTAAAAGATTAGATTCTTAGAATGAAAACACGGGGTTTGAGTTCTAGTGCAAAAAGGGTAATCGCTTCAGTTAACGTAAATCATGAAATTATTAATCCAAATAACTTATCTTTTAAAGAAAAGTTTCTTAAAATACCTAAGAGAACAAATACTACTCGGACAACAAACTTTTTTTATAGCTAATTATTAATTTTAATAGTTTAAATTTATAGAGATTTTGAAAATCAAAAAAAGTTCTTACGCTATAAAAAGAAAATTTATCTTTACAAACATTAATTTTCTTTTTATAATATAGAATAGTAAAGATAATAAATTAAACGCAGTTAAAATTTCTTGAATACCCTTTCGTAAAAAGACTATACATCAAAATAAAGAGTCACCTATGAATTCTTAATGAAGTTTTCTTTATGTAAATTAAAAAAAAAACCTAACGTAAAAAACTTTTTTTGCCTTATTACCTCTCGCAAAAAAAAACTAGCAAAATTTGACGCAGATTAAATAAAAATGTATTTAAAATCTATTAAGCCTATAACCCCATCTCAGCGTCAACTAAAATTATTAGACAAATCAACCCTATCAAAAAAAATTAAACCTTTAAAAAGTTTAACATCAGGCTTATCTTTATCTGGTGGTAGAAATAACCTAGGACGAATAACAAATTACAGAATAGGTGGAGGACATAAGAGACTCTATCGTAAAATAAATTTTTATAGAAAAGAAAAAGAAAGTATTGTTTTATCCATTGAGTACGATCCTAATCGTACAGCAAACATTGCATCTATTTATGATACAATCAACAGGTCTCCGTCTTATATATTAGCACCACAAGGCTTGAAAAAAGGCGATTTGGTTTGTTCATGGCATACTGCTCAAATTAAAATTGGTCACACTTTATCATTAGAAAAAGTACCTGTTGGTACTTTTATTCATAATGTAAGTGTATCTCCAAAAAAAAAAGGCCAAATCGCTCGAGCTGCAGGTAATTATATTCAATTACTTGGAAAACAGCAAGGGCTTTGTCGATTGAAATTTCCTTCAGGAAAACAAAAAGTTGTACTAGAAGCGTGTAGAGCTAGTATTGGTACTCTTTCCAACGAAAACAAAAATTTAATTAATTTAGGAAAAGCTGGGAGGTCTACTTGGTTAAACAAAAGACCGTCTGTTCGTGGTGTTGCTATGAATCCTCACGATCATCCTCATGGAGGTGGAGAAGGAAAAACGTCAGGAGGACGGCCTTCAGTTACTCCTTGGGGTAAACCCGCAAGAGGTCAAAAAACCGCTAAATTTCGTTAGGTTGCGGCTCACGCAGTATTTACAGAAATATCTTTTACGTAAGCAATTATTAAAAATTAGTTGACGTCTGATGAAATTTTGCGTTTTTTTTTGACAGAGGAAATTTAAAATCTTAATTTGCAAGAGCGAAATATTACACGCATCCTACCACGATTCTTTAAAAAAATAACTGATTCACTTATCCCTCTGGAACAATAACTTTTTTTAGATGAGGTTAGTCCTGAAAGTTATCAACCTGTTTTCAATGTTTTTGCCTATGAGAAAACTCCCTTTGGTTTTAAGCTTCATCGGAAAAATCTAAATAGAAACCCTTACTACTTTTGGACTAGGTTACTTCAAGGTAAACCCAAATTGATTCCTCTACTCGAAGAGTGCCCTGACAAAAAAAATTTCTTGGCACCTTAAGACGTTCAGACAAATTAAGTATGAAAAGGAAAAGGAAAATGCTTAAATGTCTTGAATATTTCGAACTTTAAATTTCTTAAACGAATAGTAATTAGACTCCTCGTTAGTCAAACATTTTTTTTCGATATTTCTTGAAACATTAATCTCTTTAAGCTAAATTGTGTGAAAAGATTACTTGTATTGAAATTTTTTTTAAAATTCTAAAAAGAAAATTAATACTTAAAATGTAAAGATTTCTAAAGAAAAATTCCACTAGATCTTTTTTAGGTAAAAAAAGTTGAATTAAGAAACCTATTTAGAGGTAGCTTAACACGAATACAATACCTAAAATCTTTCGTTAACCCCCAGTTTAAAATTTTGATTTTTTATGCAAACCCTAGCATTTTAAGTATTAATTTTCTTTTTAGAATATAGAGTATTAAAAAAAAATTCTATACAAGCGATCTTTTTCTATCGAAGTTCCACCTATTATAACATGATGAAAATAAAGTAAAACAAAAAGTACGCTACAGTAAAATAATTAACCAATTTTTTTATTAAGTGATAGATTTGTTAAAAAAAATAAAATTACAACTACTATATCCAAAAAAAGTGATTTAAATAGGAGACAAAAAAATAACTTTTTAGGTAATAAGTTAAAATAATTTAAAAATTGCACCCTCATTTATTAAAAAATCTATTTTTTTTTACAAAAAAAATAATTTACCGTTTCAAACTTTAAATATGAAATAAAATATTATATAAAAACTCTTAATTATCCAACGGATAAATCAAGTGGTATCCTTTATTCATTAAGGATAGAAATAACAAAAGATAAATTTACAAAAGTATTAAAAAAATAATCGAAATCTTTATAAAGATTCTTGTAATAATGAGTAGATCTCTTTGGAAAGGCCCTTATGTCGAAAAATCGTTCTTGAAAAAAGAATTTAAACAGACAAAAGAAAACCAGAAAATAATAAAAACTTGGTCTAGAACAACAACAATTTTACCCTATCTATCAGGAAAAGAAATTCAAGTTTACAATGGAAAACGATTTTTAAGTATTCACATTACGGAACAGATGATTGGTCATAAATTAGGTGAATTCGTCCCTACTCGGGCAAGATTCTCTTATAAAAAAAAAAAAAAATAACAAAAAAATTAGAGACTATAGGATCAAAACAGCTACAAAGAAAAATTAAGAATACTTCCTAAAAAATGAAAATAACAAGAGATAAATTTCTAAAAATATTAAAAAAATAATCAAAATCTTAAACATTTCGACTCTAAACGCTCATTATGAACTTTTTAAATAACCAAAATTTATATGCCATTACAAGGCTTAATGGAACAACCCACTCAAAAAATAAAGGATTGACAATTAGCGGAAACTTAGAATCTCACCTATTTAAAAATTTGGATTTCAGACGACGAAATTTTCGAACTATGTTAGCTATCACTGCACCTATAGAAGGGGCAATAGCTCCACCAAGTACTCCCGTAACTACTACTACCCAAGAAAGTCTGATTAACTCAGGTAATAATATATTAAATGCTTTACCACAGCTACAGTCTTCTCTTGACACCGTTGCGACCGATATTGCAACTAATCCTATCACAACTCAAGTATCAGAAACTGTCTCTATGTTGGTTGGTCCGAAGTAATTTAAAAAACGTTAGTTACTGAGACTATCTGGCATACGACAAATATTCTTGTCTGCAAAAAAGTTGTAAATTTAAAATTTTAAAAAATGAATCCTTAATTCTGAATTAGAGGAGAGTTTGGACTCATTCCTGCTCGATTTTGTGAGGAACTCGTACCCTTTATGACTTATCTGTTAAATCCACTTTGTCTTATAAAACATGTAAAAACAACTGAAGGCAACACATACTTGCCTCACCGACATAAAAATGTTGGCTTAAAAAAATTAAATATTCGGACTATACTAACTATCGTTGCACCCATAGAAGGGGCGATAGCTCCACCCAATACGCCAATTATAAATCTACAAGAATCTTTAGCTACCACATGGAATAATTTGCCACAGGGTGTGCCTACAGCACCAGTCACACCACTCCCGTCAGGAGAAGAACTAACATACTCATGGTTTGAAGCGATGGGAGGTGTGATTACACCAGCGTCATCCGTTACGGATGTGGTGACCCAGGTAGCTGCTTTACCGGCAAGTGCTTTGTCTATAGTTGCACCAAGAGGTTTAGTTTTCGTACCCGATGCCGCTGTAGCAAACGGTATTATGCAAACTCCCCCTGTTATTGACGTGGCAGCAGATATAGTCGCTCCACCGAATACGCCTGTCAGTACTGCTATCCAAGAAAATCTAACTAACTCAGGTAATAATATATTAAATACTTTACCACAGCTACAGTCGTCTCTTGACACCGTTGCGACAGATATTGCAGCTAATCCTATCACAACTCAAGTATCAGAAACTGTCTCTATGTTGTTTGGTCAAAAGTAATTTAAAAACCGTTAGTTACTGCGACTATCTGGCATACGACAAGTATTCTTGTTTACAAACGAGTTGTAAATTTAAGATTTAAAAAAATAACTCCTTAATTCCGAATTAGAGGAGAGTTTGGACTCATTCCGGCTCGATTTTTTAAGGGACACTAAAATTACATGGGCCAAAAAGTAAATCCTGTTATATTTAGAATTAACTCAAAAGACATTGTATGGGATTCTCATTACTTTGCAAGCAATCAAAATGAATCCTCTTATTACTTATACCAAGACTTGATTATTCGAGAAGCTTTAGATAAGATTTTTGGAAAACGAGGAGCAGTTCTAATCAGCTGTATCCTTAAAAGATCTTCTACCGAAATAAAAATATTTATTCAATATTATTCTACGAGAGCGATCCAAAGCAAAGGGTTACTTTTAAAACGTTTACGTATTTTAAAATTTCGTAAAAGATTATGGAAAAAAAGATACTTAAGAAAACCTCAAATACTTTTTATCGAGAATAAGAAACAGACACTTAAACAACGAATCTTAAAAAAATTAAATCAAAATTTATGTATAAATAAACCAAAATTAAAAAGTCTAAATAGTACAAGCTTGGAGAAAAAATTAGGTTTAATTTTAATTCGCTATACTAAATCTTTAAAAGTGACTTTTTCTTTTACGAATATACAAAACAATGTTGTTTCTAAAGTGATGCGTTACGCTCCTTATAAAACAGCAACAAAAAAATTACGTGGATATTCACGCTCTTTATTTTATTTTGAGGCTATGGAGCTTTTTGTTCTTCTTTCTGAGAAAGGGAATAATGCAGCATTATTAACCCGATTTATTGCCTTAAAATTTAGATTTATGCGTAAGCATAACTTTTTTTTAACTTTTTTAAAAAGAGCACTTTTTATTTTTCATAAGATAAAAACGTCAAAGTGGCAAGGAATCAAAATAATTATTTCAGGAAGACTAAATAGAGCACCAAGAGCAAAAAGTAAAATAATACAATGTGGAACTCTTCCTTTACAAGGTGCAAATTCCAAAGTAAATTATTCAAAAACACATATTTATAGTCCTGTAGGATCTTTTGGATTAAAAGTTTGGGTTTGTGAAAAAGAACCTGTTAAAAATGTTTTTACAACCAAAGAAAACTAAATATAGAAAGTATAGAAAAGGACGGCTTCCAAAATTAGAATATAAGTCCAATCAATTAAAATTTGGTACGTTTGGTTTAAAAGCTTTAGAATCTGGTTGTATCTCCGCACGACAAATTGAAGCTACAAGACAAGCGATTACTAGAAAAACTAAAAGACTAGGAAAAGTTTGGATACGAATTTTTCCAGATTTACCTATCACGTCAAAACCTATAGAAGTTCGTATGGGAAAAGGGAAAGGAAATGTCAGTCATTGGGTAGCCCGAATTGCTGGTGGCTCCTTACTTTTTGAATTAGACGGTATACCGGAAAAATTAGCTTTAGCTGCGTTAAAAACCGGAGCAGGCAAACTTCCAGTTAAAACCACGGTAATCTATTAAAAATTTAAAAAAACTTTAACTTTTAAAAAACTTTTATTCTTAAATAATCAAAAAAGTACCTATTTTGGTTAAAAAAAAGTATTTATGAAAGAAATACTATAAGAATACGTTAAAATTAATTAATTTATATTACAATGTCGAATCAAATTAATCTTCAAAATTATAAAAATAATCAAAAACATCCTTTTCATTTAGTAGATCCAAGTCCTTGGCCATTAGTTGCAGCTTTCGGAGGATTTACTATGGTTTCAGGAGGTGTTGGATATATGCACGGATATTCTTACGGTGGGAATACACTAATTTTAGGAGTTGTTATGACTCTATTCGTAATGTATACTTGGTGGAGAGATATTATTAGAGAAGGTACTTTGGAAGGACAGCACACTCATGACGTCCAACTAGGGTTACGAATGGGAATGCTACTGTTTATTGTATCAGAAGTTATGTTTTTTTTCGGCTTTTTTTGGGCTTTTTTTCATTCTAGTCTATCCCCTACTTTTGATATAGGTGCTGTCTGGCCGCCAGAAGCTATGCCTGTGTTAAGTGCTTGGGAAATTCCTCTATTAAATACCATTCTACTTTTAAGCTCTGGAGCAACAGTTACTTGGGCTCACCATGCTATCGTTGCTGGAGCTAGAAAAGAAGCATTATTAGGATTAATAGGTACTGTAGTATTAGCTATTCTTTTTACAGGTCTACAAGGATTTGAGTATGTTAACGCTCCTTTCACTATTTCTGATAGTGTCTACGGATCTTGTTTTTACTTAGCGACAGGATTTCACGGATTTCATGTTTTTATTGGAACATGCTTTTTAATAGTATGTACTTTAAGATTAATTTGGCATCATTTTACTCGAGAGCATCATTTTGGGTTTGAAGCAGCAGCTTATTATTGGCATTTTGTGGATGTTGTTTGGTTATTTTGTATGCCATTGTATTCTTTATTACGTCATTAAAAAAGCGATTATCGTTATTCAAAGATATCATAAAGCATTTTTTTTCTTCCCAATATCTTTGAAAATAGATATTAAAAATAAAATTTTAGTAAAAAAGAGCTTAATTTATGTTTAACTCTAAACTTTTTTGCTAGCTATATTAAATAAGGGTAGGTTTACGTATTTGCAACTTAGAGAACAGTTGATCCCAACACCTCAGTGTATTTATCATATCTATACATGACAACACTCGGCTCACTTAAAAGTTATTATGAAAATCAAAATAGCTTTTGAATAACCTTTGAGCATAAGAGTAATCTACTCTTTTCTTTTTACTAAGATCTCTAAGCAAAACCTTTACAAAAATATTCGCGTAATTTAGAAAACTTCGGGATTGTTTAAGGAATTAAATTTCTAAAAGAACAGAGCCTTTGTAGTAGTCTATTTTTTTATACAATAGTACAAATAATGGACAAAGAAAGGTAAGGAATATTAAGCTTTTATTATTTGTATGTAGAAAATGAAAAGTCTCCTAGACGAAAGCTATCTTAAAAATATAAAATAATGTTAAAACACGCAATAAACATCTTTAGCGTAAAGTACTCACTAAAAAAATAAAGAGTATCTTAATTTTAAAATTAATTTTAAACATTTATTTTAGTTTTAAGTTATAGAAGAAGATTCCTATCAATTCAAACAAATAATAATTTTTTTTCATTAAAAAAAAGGTCCCTATCGTCTAGTGGTTAGGACACTATCCTTTCACGATAGTAACACGGGTTCGAATCCCGTTAGGGATATTAACGCACTAAAAATAAAAAAATTAATTTTCTTTTTCAATAAGCTTTTTATCCTTTGAGCCGTGTGAATTGAAAAATTCATGCACGATTCTATGGGCAATACTTATAATTAGGAATGATTCCAAATAGTATTTAATTGACCCTATTGTTTGTTACTATTTATTGGTGGGGTGGAGGTGCTTAGTCCCAAAACTCTCTAAAAAAAATATTATTCTTTATGCTTTTTTCAAACTTGATAAAATAAAAATTTTATTTATGGCGGGTATAACTCAGTTGGTAGAGTATCAGGTTGTGATTCTGAAAGTCATGGGTTCAATCCCCATTGTTCGCCTTTTGCTTATTAAAAACTAGTATTTTATTTTTAAAATGAATACTCTAATAAAAAAACGGATAAAACCAATCCTTTAAGATACTTATCTAAAAAAAAACACTTTCATTATGTTAACTTTATTTGAACAAGAGTATTTCCCGATTCTTTTATTTGTCACAGTATCAATTACTTTATCTGTCATTATTTTAGGAGCTTCTTTTCTTTTAGCAGTTCAAAACCCAGATACTGAAAAATTATCAGCGTATGAATGTGGATTTGACCCTTATGAAGACGCAAGACATACGTTCGATGTTAGATTTTATTTAGTTGCTATCTTATTCATTGTTTTTGATATAGAAGCTATGTTTTTATTTCCCTGGGCAATATCATTAAGTCATATCTCTTCTTTAGGATTTTGGAGTATGTTCGATTTTATTGTTGAATTAGGTGTTGGTTATGTTTACGCATGGAAAATCGGTGCTTTAGAATGGGAATAACCTAAAAGGTCTATATAAATCTATTGTAGTGCAACCTTAATAAGTAAAATACAAAAAAAAAGATTAATTCTATACTTTTAAAATAAGAAAATTAATAATAACCAAGCAGCTTTTTTTTTAATTTTTAAAATCTTACCTAAACCTATCTTAAACACCTTCTAGTCACGACTTTATTCAAAATAAAACCCGTGTATCTTACTTGTACTTTTTCTTTTTAGTTTAAGTACTCAAAAATATCATGTTATTACAAGCTGCTAAATTTATCGGAGCAGGGTTAGCTACCATCGGACTAGCTGGAGCTGGAGTAGGAATTGGTACCGTATTCGGTGCTTTAGTTTTAGGTACTTCAAGAAACCCTTCTCTAAAAGATGAGTTATTCAGATTAGCTATTTTAGGATTCGCTTTAACTGAAGCGATTGCACTTTTTGCACTAATGATGGCATTCTTAATTCTTTTCGCACTATAACCTTAAAAACGCATCTTTACTCAAGTAAAGAACGTGTTTCTCTTTTACTGATCTAATTTTAAGTTACATTTCATTCAAATGAAAAAGTTATCGCCAAAAATAAAATTTGACATAGAACAAGCTTTTATTAATAATTTAACTTCCAAAGTTGCCTTAAATAAAACAAGATAATCTCATGCACTACACTATATGTGTATTATTTAGTAAACTTTTTTATTTGAATTATAAAAAACCTAACCAAAAAAGCTCTTATCTTAATTTATACTTAAAAAATGTAATGACTCCTATTTCAAAAAGTAGTATAATGATTCTGCGAATAATAAACGGTTGGATAACATAAATGGTTAATGTAATAGATTGCAAATTTATTAATGATGGTTCAAGTCCGTCTCTAACCTATAAAAGATAAACAAAAATTTAATAATCGAATAATTATGTACAGAACCACTAAAAAAAAGTACTATTGGAATAGACCTTAAAAAAGCAAATTAAATTAAATGAGTAAAAGATGCTTAAAGGATTATTTAAATATACCTTTTTTTTATAAAAAGAAGAGTAACGAAATAGTTCAGTTGGTTAGAACATTGGAATCATAATCCAAATGTCGGGGGTTCGAGTCCCTCTTTCGTTATATAGGAGAGATGGCTGAGTGGTTTAAAGCACTGGTTTGCTAAACCAACGTATACTTTTATATACCATGGGTTCGAATCCCATTCTTTCCGTATCTAATTCTTAAAAAAAGATATTTAAGCTCACTTGGTGGAATAGGTAGACACGTCAGACTTAAAATCTGATGCAATTTTTGCGTATCGGTTCAAGTCCGATAGTGAGTAAAAACGTATCAATAAAACTAATAATAATAGCCAAAGTGGTGGAATTGGTAGACACGCTGGGTTTAGGTTCCAGTTTCTTTTGAATTAGGGGTTCAAGTCCCCTCTTTGGTAAATCCACAATATAAAACTAATTAAAAACGAATAATTTTTTTAGATTCTTTATAATGGGCAAAAAGAACACAAACATCTTAGTAAAATAATAAAAATAACCTTAAAAAGCAAAGAATAATAAAAATAAAAATATGCCAACCGTTAATCAACTTTGTAACTTTATACGTAAACAAAAAAAGAAAAAGAAAAAAACGCCTGCTTTAGAAGGCTGCGCTCAAAAGAAAGGAATTTGTATTAAAGTTTTTATTCGAACACCTAAAAAACCAAACTCAGCATTAAGAAAAGTAGCTAGAGTTCGTTTAAGTAATAAAAAAAAAGTTACAGCATATATCCCCGGTGAAGGACACACTTTACAAGAATACTCAAATGTGTTAATGAGAGGGGGAAGAGTCAAAGACCTGCCCGGAGTCAAGTACCAGTTAATTAGAGGTAAGTTTGACTTTTTAGGGATTAAAAATCGTAAAACCTCTAGATCAAAATATGGAACAAAAAAACAAAAAAATTAATTTTATTTTAAAAAGCAATCTTGGTAAAAAATTCGTTAATCTTATAATGGTTAATGGTAAAAAAAACAAAGCAGAACATATTCTTCTAAATATTTTAACTCTTTTAGACAAAAATGCAGCGGATATTCTAATAAATTCAATAAAAAACGTTAAACCTGTCATGGAAGTTCGCTCAATTCGTGTACGAGGTAGGAATTTTCAAGTTCCCGTGCCTCTAATGAAAAACAGACGAACCTCTTTGGCAATAAAATGGATTATAGAATCTGCTAGAAAAAAGAAAGGTAAATCTATCAGTATTAAGCTAAAAGACGAGATACTCTTAGCTTATCAATACCAAGGCGATAGTGTAAAAAAAAAAATAGCCATACACGACACTGCCATCGCGAATCGAGCCTTTCTCCACTTTCGTTGGTTTTAAAAATCGATAACTTTAAAGTAGTACGTACTTTAGGTAACCCCTTTGCCTAAACAAAATAATGTTAACTTAACTAATATTTTTCTTAAATATAGTTATGTATATGGTATATCACCCAATAACCTAAATGGTTTTAAATTTAATTAGTTATCTTACATTAAACACAATTATGTTTTTAATAGGAGTTTTAGGTCTAGTTCTAAATAGAAAAAATATTTTAATTATATTAATGTCGATAGAATTAATGCTTTTAGCTATAAACATGAATTTTGTCGTTTTTTCAGTACATCTAGACGATTTATTAGGACAAATTTTTGCATTATTCGTTCTTACAGTAGCTGCGGCGGAGTCCGCTATAGGCTTAGCTATCTTAGTAGTGTACTACAGAGTTAGAGGAACAATCGCTATTGAAAAAATTCAAATAATGAGAGGTTAAAGTTCAAATTAAGTCTTTTTTCTTAATAGACTTCCAGTACAATCTTTTGGGTTAAAAACCCACTGGAAGTAATACTACGTTTAATAGGAGTCGAACCTATAACCTTCGGGACCGAAATCCGATGCTCTATCCAGTTGAGCCATAAACGTTTAATTTTTTATACTAGCGCATCGACTATTTTGCGCAACCAATTTAAAAAATGATACAAACACAAAGTATTTTAATTATTAATGACAATTCAGGCACTAAAACTGCTAAATGTATTAAAGTTTTAGGCGGTTTTCAAAGA
>JACKZZ010013249.1_pt1 | contig 12225 bp, 7 predicted proteins | sample 8027871 | NCBI WGS metagenome assembly JACKZZ01 (sample SAMN15724774, study PRJNA655200) | protist metagenome | isolation source: fluorescence activated cell sorting (FACS) single amplified genomes of... | place: USA: West Boothbay Harbor, Gulf of Maine | collected 2000-07-19
AAATCTAAAAATAGAGAAAAAAGAAAAAAAGAGCTGAGTGAACTGCTTACACGAAGTGAGGCGGGCGCAGAGCGCGCACCGGACCCTCAAAAAACGTGTGAATCAACAAATTCGTGAATCAACAATTTCGTGAATCAACAATTTTTTGAATCAACAATTTTTTGAATCAACAATTTCTTGAATCAACAATTTCCTGAATCAACAATTTTTTGAATCAACAATTTTTTGAGTCAACAATTTTTTGAATCAACAATTTTGTGAATCGACACTTAAGTGATTCTTAAAGTATGAATCGCCCCCTTACCTAAATAAATTATAATGGGGAAAAATTAAATTAAATTATTATTTCAGTGAGACTGACAATGTTATATATTATGACTTATATAATAACAATATAATATATATACTTCACTCTGCGTAAAGCGTAGTTCAAATAGGCCCTTAATATTTTTCGTTCCTCATTAGTGACCCGTTTCTCTACCCGATTAACGAGGGTATCGGAGAAAACAGTCTCTTCTCTATCACCAGCTTTGAAAACGTACCTAGATATGGAAATATGATTTCGATTTCAAGCTATAGATGCGAATCGCTGCCAGCATTAATACATTCAAATTATCAGTTTAGCAATATTATTAGTATTTAGTACAGGCTTTATTTCAATTTTTCTGCATTGATTTCTTGAGACAAAATAAAAATATGCATTTCATTTAATAGACTCAGGATAATATTATAGATCGCCCGAATTTGATAAATTTATGAATCTATTATCGAGAACACGGAATCAACTATCGATTCGTAGATTGTGGCGCCTCGACGCGACCTAAAATGAAATCAAGTGAAAAATTTAGTTGAAAATAATAATAATAATAATAATAATTCGTGTTTAAATAGCTTTGCGCGCCCGAACCTTCACAGCTGTTTTTTACTACACCTGAGTCTTTTTATAGGAGATGTATCCTTTTGAATCGACTTTCATTTTGCTTTTGTCTGAACACGTGACACTCTTCGCATGTTTTGCCTTCGACGGATACGATTTTCTGCCCATTCCAAGATCCCGCTGCTGATGTTGTGTCTTGGCACTGCTACCAGCAGATGATTCCGCTGTTTTCTTCGGCTTTGGCGCACTGAAATCTGCCTGCAATAGGGACAGGTCAATCGAAGAGACATTCAATCGGCTCTCTACTAGACCAGCATTCGATTCTACGAGCTCTGAGTCATTCTCTAAATCGGGTGGCAACGCAATATTATTAGTATTGGTTTGAGGTACTAACTTGGCATCTAAAATTTGTGCAGACTCCTTTGCAGGAATTGGTTGTTGTACACTCCGTATAAAGGCTTCGGCGTGGTCACGCTGCAAAAAAGTTAGGAATGCGTAGCCCTTTGAAATGTCGGTCTCCCGATGGCGCACGACTCTAAGGTCGAATGCAGGTGCGTCGTCGTTGCAATAAAACTGCTGCACAAGCGAGCCATGTAAGTCTTCATCGGAGAAGTCGGAGGTCTGAGGTATCCCAGTGAGGTGGACACAACAGAACCCAGACGACATTTTATTGGTAGTTCCCTCCAATTTCAAATTATTTAGAAGCTTAAAAAAGAATATTACGGCTGCCACACAGTCTAATATCAAATAATAATTTTAGATAATCTACATTATACTATTACTTAATATATTCCCAATTTCAGGCAGACTTTCTATATAGCGAAATTTAGTACTATAATACGTAATATCAATGCGCCTCAAAGATGTCCTGATGCTTAATAGATTTGGTTGGAGACTTTTTTGGATGTAGAGTCGATTTAGAATGAGCGAAGAGATAGAGAGTATTAGATGGTGCGGTTACCGGTAGAAAAAAATTGGGTCATAATAATAGGTCGACGGCCTGACAAATCCTGATAATTAACAATGACATATATTGATAATTGAACACAGACGCATTATATAGTACGTTGATAGCGGATTTCCTGTTCCCAAATTCCCGTGCAAACTATATTCTTCGCCCTTTCTGGCCTTGCTCACGCCCACGTTGCCAGGTATCTAGATTATCTCAAGAAAACATATAGTATTAGTATTAGTTAAATCTAAATTTTAAAAATAGATTTTAAATAATAAATACTTACTAAATTAATTATTATCAATAAGTAGTACCAGTGGCTCGCTCCAACGACTGGGGGGATGTAGGGGCGCGGCCGATGGCGTGAGTGGCGGGATGGATATTTCTCTCGGTGGATCAATTTGGTGCAGTCGCTGTTTGAGGGAGGGATAACTTCGTCGGCGTTGCAGAAATTCCAACTGTCGCCGTGGGTACTTCTGGGTGGCTCCGGCAGACAGCAAACCTTCATCTGTAACCACCAACATGCCCTCACCAAAGGCTTCGCGACGCAACCCGTACTCTATCAGCGACACCGGGGTGAGGAGCGACGACATAGAATTGTCATTCGCTGCCTCGCGGTGAATGTAATTCGATTTACCAACTGCTGGCATGGTTGAGGTGTCGAGTCTTCTTAGTTTGAGAAAGTTATAGTTAGTTCGAACTAAGGGCTTCTTTTTTTTTAGCGTTGTTGGAGCGAATACTTTGACTATTAACGTAACAACTTTTGAGGGGGATAATATTGCACGTGACAAGAACTAGTTATTATTAATATTAATGAAATACGAATATTAGTATGAGAAATCGCCGTTTGAATTGACAAACTTTAATGTACAGAGAATTCAAATTGCTTCACCATTTTTCACAAAAGTTCGATAATATTATTCTATGTCATCGTATATCATTCAAAATAGTCCTATGCTTATCTAGAATCGCAAAAATATTATCTCCATTTAAAAAAAAAGACATGCGATTTCGACTGGAGAGTGACCTTAACATCCCCTTACCAGTCGACACGTTATAATTGCAAAAGTTATTGGAATTTCAAATTTGGTCTTTGACATCCAATTATAAGCATCAAAATGCGTGCCAATGAAAGAGATAAAATGCAGGGATCTCGCTAGTGCAAAAACTCAGCCTCGGATCTAGTAATGTGTGCCATTATTGGTGCATGACTTTAAGAGTGGGAATTGCAAATCTGGACTTCGACATCCAATATTATCCTATTGAAAGCATAGTGTCCCAGCGTGCACACGTAGGAACCATTATACCTTTGCAAGCTGGCGGAATTGTTGTCTTTCATGATTCTATTTATGAATGAATATTATGGATAACATTGGGTTGTGTCCGATAATACAGTATGTAGTTTCTACATAGATGATTCGCAAGAATAGAAATAATTGACACTTGGTGTTATTAGGCGTTGAAAGAATTATACTGACTGAGTACAGTTGTCAATCTGAAAATAATATTAATTTGCTACAAAAATGGGAACTTTACTAGTGAGAGTGGTAGTACAGGATATTCATATTAGTCAATGAGATCATCATCATTCAATGAGTCTTTGAAGAATAGTAAGTACATAAATATCATTATGATTTCGTTTAATATTAAAGTACAATATATTAAGGTGTTGTTGAACGATCACAAAGACTTTTCTAATAAAATATTAATATATGGCTACAGTTTGTGCTCTCTTCTCAACGTTGCCTCTGACGACGCTGCTGATTCTTCGGACATTGATGATTGCAACCCCCCAAATATTCCCTCGACGACGGGGTTGTCTGGCGGCTCTGGCGACTTCTTGGTTCGCTCTTCTTCCAAAGTGGCGTAGGATTTTAGCTGATGATGCCCATTGTAAATATGCAAGGGTTTTGTGGCTCTCGCGGGGTGACGCACTGGCGCGAAGCCTACGTAGCTCTTCCTCTTCTGATCAGAAGAAGTGGGATCGCCGCGCTGAAAAACCGTGTAGAAACGGCGCATAAACACCATGCCTGCCACCATGCCGCCGCCGCAGAGAGATTTCTCGGGCAAATCCAGCGCAGAAAACGCCAAGGAGCACATGTCATGTTCGTCGGCTATCATGTAGTCAGTCGCATCCACGGTCAGGGGGTGCGACACCCCCTCCTCATCCACAACGTGAAAAGTAATGTCCGCGAACTTGATTGAGATTGAATTGGCATTTTATTTTAGAATCTTAGTCTAAGTCTTAGGTGCTAATATAAGATATGGCAATTGCAATAAGTTTATTATTATTAAGTTTGTCTTAGGCAAGGCAACAAAAATTCAAAATACTCCTAATATTAACACAGCTTAATTATATTTATTTGTGCGATAATAATTATCTTAAAAAAGAGAATATAATTATTAAAACCATTCCAAAATGAATACTTGTGACGTCTGGCCAGTATTGGATGCCACTTGGGTGCATGGGACCGATTGTCTGTTTAATCCGAGCAAATTTGTTAGCACCTGCAGGGTACAGGTCGGCAGAGTAAAAAGCGTCGTTCCCGAATCAACTATCATATTGCGCGGGGCGTAGTCGGTTTGGGCTGGAGTGCAATCAGGGAGGGGGTTCTCCTCTCGTACTAGTGAGCTGTCGTCGTTATTTTCTTTTTCCGGCTCTCTTAATATGTTGGAGCGTTCTATGAGGGAAGATTCGTTCGAGTGTTCATCCCTTGCTAATTCCGTCAAAAGCCGTTTGAGAAATTCACCGACAGTTTTCTCTCGAATAATATTATTGTGATGCTTGGATCTGGGTTTGGAATCCGACGATTTCCTGTTAATATTATGTTTTTCTCCCGCCCTCTTCTCTTTCTTCTCAGACTTGGAGGATTCCGCGAGGGAATGAAAGCCTCCTTTTTTTCGATGAGTCCGCTTAGAACGTTTTAAAGTACTACTCTGAAATACACTACGTTTCCCGATTCGTTTCGACTTTCTTTTTTTCCTAGAAGAAGGTGCTGATGATTCGTGTTTTTTTATTGAGCTAGCAACCGACTCCGATAAACTACTACTTTTCTCATCCAACAACTCAGATGGTGGCGGTGCCTTCTCACCACTCCTCTCAACAGCCGCTTTACTCTCTCTTTCTAACTCTTCTTCTGACAGTCCCACGCCAAATTTAGCCCTGTGGATGAGATCGAGCGTCTCCTCTCGCGTAGTCAAAATTCCCTGCGCCTTCAGCACGCTGCGATCCGACGCATCCAAATTGAGCAAAGAAACATCTTCTGACTGTGATTCGTGTTCTTCCAGGAACGAGTTGGAATTGGAATCACGACCAACACTTTCAAGAGGCTGAAAATGTGCTGCCGACGCCGGGATTTCGAGGAACGAAGTCGCCCTTGATTTCACATTGCTAGTAGACTTTTCCGCCCTTGAAGAAGATTCTCCTTCCGGGAACCATTTCTTTAGCAGCTCCGTCGCTATTTGTTTGGAGGATTGGGAGCCCTGCACATGGTCTCGGACAAATGCCAGCACCACGTCGCCGAGACTGTCATCCAGTTTGTCCAGTTCGTCATCAGATTCAATATTATTAATTTTCTTCGAATTACTAATATTAGAATCATCAGAACTTGAGGTTTTTTCTTTCTCAATGGGACTACTACTACTACTACTACTTTCGGTGGGATTTTTTTCTTCTTTCGCACTAGTACTAGTACCAGTGCTAGTAAGCGAACCGGTGTTGCCATTATTCAGCCTCAGTTTCATTATCCTCGCCATAACCTCTTCGTCACTCACTCCTTTCTGAAGAATCTTACTCAGCACATCATCGAGATTCTCCTGTGGCTGTTCTTCATCCTCTTCCATCATCTCCCTGGAATTGCTGTCATCCATGGACATTGAACCTCCACTATCTTGAGAGCCGCCTGATGCTATTCCTCCGTTCTCTTGAGAGCCGCCTGATGCTACTCCTCCGGCGTCTTGGGAACCGCCTGATGACATATCTCCGCCGTCTTGAACAATGACGGGGTCACCGTGGGAACCGCCTGATGACATATCTCCGCCGTCTTGAACAATGACGGGGTCACCGTGGGAACCGCCTGATGGCATGCCTCCACCTTCTTGAACAATGACGGGGTCACCTCCCATTTCTCCTCCCATTCCAGAGTGGTGACCTCTGCCTCTCATGTGCTCTACTTCTTTTTGCATCCGGCCTCGCATCATCTTTTTGAACTCATCTAATATGTCGGCGAGCTTTGTGGCGCTCATCATGGTACTTGATTCGCGATGACGAACAGGACACAAGGCTGCACCGCCTGGGTCAAAGAACAGGCTACGACCTCCGAATGTTATGTCTTTCAGCCTGATATTCCAATACCTTTCCTGCGTCACCGGAAAAAGCTTGATCTCGTCTGTGAACAGCTCGGGTTCAATGCCTCCTATGCTGAAAACTGAGCCCTGACTGGGCAGCTTTGTAAGGTAGAACGCGAACTCGTTTTTGAAGGCGGAATCTTTGGCATTCAGAGTCTCAATCACATTATCAAAAAAGGGCAGGTCTCGGGACATGTCCAAAGTGGTAGAGCCTCCCGATCCTGTACACACATCTGGCCGTCGTTGTTGTTGCATAGGCCCATGCTGATAGCTATAAGGCCTCTTCTTCGAGTCCTCCTCCGAGTGTTGCAGTTGAAGCTTTGACAATGAAGATGATGGTGGCTGTAGTTTTTCCTTCGTGATCACTCCGGATTTGATCAGGGAGTTTAGATCTTTCTCCGCCAGCCCGCCTCGATAGTAGTACCTGCCGACGTCAAACAGGAACTCCTCGCCGTCTATATTTCCCTTTTTGTAGCTGCTGAGCAGCGAGGGCATCTCTTGTTGTTTTTGGAACGGGTTTTCGGACTGAGACTCCACAGAACTTACTGCTGTATTAATATTGATATTATTATCATCATTCGTCGAATTACTATTAGACTCGGTCATTTTTTTACGGTGATGATGCACCTCTGACGTGAGCGCAGTGAATCCGAGGCCCAAAATGCCCTCGAAATTGAGCTGTTCGAAAGCAGCACCCTGTTCGCGTGTGATCAGCCGTATCCCTTGATTCGCAACCGTAATATCCCCCAGCGAAACGTCATCGCGACCGCGACACCCATACAGAACGCCCGAGCCGAAAGCCGAGACGATGCGCCCCTGCGACGGCGAGGCGGTTGCTGACTGCGTCCGATCATACCTTTGTATCATATTATGATTCTCCTTCATTTACGCATAACTCTTATTAAGTATAATCCAATGATTGTTGAAATAATAATAACTAATTAATTAATATATTGACAAAAAAAGACAAAAAAACATAGTACGCAGCCGCCTTCACGCAGCCTATATCTCTGCACATTTCGCTATTGATCCAGAAGTCGCTGCTGCCTGTGTCCAATATCATATTCAACGCCACTTGAGGGCGGGGAAAGCAAAGATTGAACTTGCAGTGCTCGCGTGGTAAGATTGTAGTCCCAATCTGCACATTGGCGACATAAGCGATATCCATAATGTCCACGAGGGGAACAACACCTCCATAGCCGTGGGCTTTCTGAATTTGTGGGGTATTGGGTACTTAACTTAATAATCAAATAATAAATAATGCAAAGATCATGTAATAATATTAGTCTAGAAACACGTAATTAATAACATTATACAACAGTCTGGTTCACGCAATTGGTGCCATCACAATTTTTCTTAGAGCGGACGATTCTCAAGAAGCTGATCGGCTCTCCTTGGCTGTTATGGTGGTTGCTAGTCTCCAAGAAGCTGGTCCCACCATCCCGATTCGGATTTGTTCCTTGAGATTCTTTTGTTATCAGTTCAAGCGGAACACTGGTATGAGCGCGGTTTTTGGGATGATATTTCACGGCGTGAGTCGATGATGTCAAAAGCCAGGGAATCAGAAGGCAGTATGAGATTAATAAGTCTATGAGCATTGTAAATAATATTGTCAAGAATGTTGAAATCACTTAGATACAACTAATACACCCCAAGTTAGTAATAGTATAATGAGAGACCTCGTACTACAGCCTTTGACGACAAAAGATGTGCATATAAACAGGCACAGGCAAACAGCATCTTTGATGAATTCAAAAGGTACTTTTTGCATTCTCTCCATAAAATTAGATGCATTTCTTCAACCCGATGACATGCATTTTGCGCTTCTCGTCAACTCGTGAGTCAGATTTCAAAATGAGAATTAAGGAACACGTATTAAAGATGAATCACGTGTCGTTCAACTTATAGTGGAAAACTTATTAATGCCAGTTACAAGTCACCACAGGCAGAACATGTAAAATTCCGTCGAATTTACACTACGGTATTTATTAAGTTTTTTCCATAATATGATAGGATATAATTCATATCAATAGATTTCTTCCCTTATAAATACTATTCTTTCAATTATAATATCTTTTCACAAATATTATTACATCTGATTCACTGGTATTAATATCATATGACAATGTTGACATATTATTAGAGTAACAACTATTCATGCAAGCTACGTAACTAATAGTCATTAATTACGCTCGGTCAGGTGGTGCACTCTCTGCACTCATCTAATTTCTCCAGCAAATTTATACGCTTCTTTTTGGCCAAGTTTATTATTCTGTGTTCCCTCTCCTTTTTGCCTCCATCGCCTATCAACTTAGCGTCAGGATCGAAAAGCACCAGATAGGTAGTCGTAAAAATCGCAATCCCGACCCCTACTAACTTCCCTCCATCCCCAATGAATTCTAACGCCGACAGCGTGTCTTCTCGATGCACTAGGAATAGAAACAGCGAAAATACATGGGTGGCCGCATGCAGAGCGAGAATGAGAAAAAGTTTGGAAGTGATTTGAATATAATTTCTGAAGCCAGAAGAAATCTCTGACGAATGATGCAGCTTTGACAGCAAGCAGAGTGCAAGCACGTCTACGAAGAAGGTAACTGCTAAGGGGTTCGCGTCTGTCCCAACAATTTTTTGAAACAGCATGGAGAGTGAAAAGAATTCCAGCATTCCTGTCGCGCCTTCCAGAAACAGCAGCACGCCCTCCCAACCGAAGGCTAGACCCTCATAGGTGAGATCTTTAGCACTTGGTTTCTTCTTCTTTGTCGCGCCACCTGGTCCACCTGACGAATCAGATGAATCAGAGGACGCAAAGAGTTCGTACCATAAAAAGGTGAGAGTCAATCTCCAACCGTTCAACTCAATGTACTTCCCAACTTTCCCTACGAAATTCGTCATTCGGGACGCACCACGGTCGAAATACTGCGCCACTTTGGTGATAAAGAAGACATCTGAATCATCCAATGGTGGAACGTCGTATATAGAGGATATATCCTCCGATTTTGAATTTCTAGACAATTTGTTCAGCACAGACACGTTCTCATCTTGTAAATTTCTTCCAGATTTTAAGTTTTCTCGAAGTCTATGGCTTAATAATAATTTGTTGCCACTTGTCAAATCACTTGATTCTGAACCACTACCACTTCCATAAGAAGTAGTTGTTATAGATTCCCTATTTGTTTTGATCAATAAACTACTTATTCCAGTTCTTAAACCCGGCGCCAGCACATCCAAGAATTCTGCGAACGTGACATTGGAGGCGCCCCACCACGAATCGTCAGCTTCAGTAGAAGAGGCACTTGCTGTAGTATTACTATTACCGCCGTACCTCTTTCTGTACTCGGCGTGCATTCTGGACTTGGCGTTCAAAACGTCCCTCCAAGAATAGGGCGATGATGACGCTACATTAATAATAGTATCATCCTCCACCAATTTGGAATACTCCAAAGAAGAGTATTTCTTTTTCTTGTAGTCCTCCATCGTTGTCTCGCGTTCCTTGTAGTCCGAAATTGACACGTCCGAGTCGAAATCAAACAGTTTGATGGTGGTTTCATGCACTCGAGACTTCTTCGATGAGGAGCTGATCTCTGGCACTCCAGTGTTAGTACCTATCAATAATACAACTCAATATATTAGTATTAGCTCCAGTCTAGTTTCAGTAGCTTAATAAAGTTTAAAATAATAAAGTGCACTATTATTGAAAGTTTTAAGTATTACTTTCTTTTCAGATGATTTATATTCGGATGTTGGCCCTGATTATCTAGATGTAAAAAAACTTAATATTGATGATCAAATTATACTCGTCTTCTCAACGGGTGTTGTTGGGGTCCCATATAGGATTTCTTTTTTCACGCTATCCGGCAATTGATTGGTGGCTTTGCAAGTAGCAAAGGCCTTGGCAGCCTTCTCTTTTTTGCCGAAGTGCAATACGTACTTCTCATAGCAGCCGGGATATAGCAAAACAGTGGTAGGAAGTAGACTCGTTAAGAAGACTAGGGTAATAGACAGAATAAAGCGACCATTAGCAAAGAAATCTTTATTCTTAGGCTCGTCTGGAAAATTAAAACCAGATTCTTCACTAGTAATACTGCCCGAATTAGTATTGTTGCTCCTAGTACTAGTAGGCTGTGTTATCTCTTGTAGCACTCTTGATGCCTTCTCTTGCGCCTTTCGTGCTCGTATCTCCTGCTGCGACCTCTCGCCAAAGAGATACCGGATTGTGTCCTCAAATTGGGTTAGAAGAATCAATTGGCAAAACAAAAGAATCAGGAGTCCGATGTGATGCTTTTCGTTCACTGGAGAAAGGGAGGAGAGAGAGAAGTTCTTTTCAGCGGGCTGCTCAGACATTCTCAAACTGAGTCTCTCGAGTCAGATATAGTATATATATAGTACTGCTTCAGAAACTTATTAGGTATGATAATACTAATAATAGGCAGGTTCCGAAAACGCTTCTCTTCTAACACTTCTCTCTGGAACTGTAGTGTCGGGGGCTTAATGAATTATTCCTAAACTTATAATTTTATTATGCCTAAAAATTAAAAGGGGTCTAAAAATATAAAATACCTCTCCATCTCACTCAACTCATAAATTTTAATAATATTGCTTCAGAAAACCCGATGATTTACATCATCTATCTAATATATTTTATCGTACATTTCTTTTCTAATTTCGACTTAGAAAGACTTTGAAGTTGACTCTGAAGAAGTACGAGCAGAAAGAACTTGAACTTCTATTATTTATACTGCTGTAAGACGTATTCGTATGGTCATATTGACGTCTAGTAGTATGTTGAGACTCAGTGCACAGATCAATAGGATCGATAAAATATTCGAAAAACAACATAATAGCTCATCGGAGTGTCGATGATGAGCCCAGGGTAAGTGACCTTTCTGTGCGTAATAGTTCTTAATATAAATTTTAATTTTCATGGCACGCACTACACCATATCGCACAGAGAAGTATCAAAAATCTTCAGCAGAGTTTGACATATTAAACATCTAATCACTAAAGAATTGCTGTTTGCAGATTATATTACGTTGTTTAGTGCGACTATGTTTCTCACGATTTTGATTTCATTTATGTTCTATAGAGTCAGATTCAGATCTGTCAAGCCACCAATCAGAGGCGTGTACAGGACCCATAAGACTACCGGAAGCCAATGATTGTGAATTTTTACTCACAGTATTTTTGATACAAAAAAAATATACCATCATTCGACAGTGCATTCTGAATCGACGTTTTAAATATGAATGATTATAATACTCAATGTATATTATAGTGTAAAGTTGCAAAAAAAACTATTATGAGTTTCGCGATCAATATGTACAAGACTTCATAGCCCTTACGAATGCACAATTAAAATTGTATAGGACTCAAAATAGTATGTCTCACGCCTTCAGGCGCCCGCCAGTCTTACCAGTGACAGTACTATTAGTAGTATTACGACCAGCTACATAACAATGTTTAACAAGCCGGCTCAAGAGGCCATATTTTTGAGCACCGTGGATACTAGAAACACGCTAGGTGGTGTCAAGGGCGGCTGGTATTTCATCCCTGCTTTGCAAGAGCTGCTAGGCGAGAGATTAGCACGATTAAGGCGGGAGTGCATCTCGAGACTGTAATAGTAAGTGGCTGTTACATCGCGAGAACCATTTCACTGCACAGGGTATAGCTGCGCTATACAACACCTTCCGCGAGGAACTCTTAGTGCCCGGGTAATTGCCGTCAATACAATAACCCTTTTCACTTCCCGGGTAGCAAACTGCCATTAGAATGCTTAGGAGGCGGCCATGGCATTTGGGCTCCGCCTGAGGACAGGTGACTTCACCATGGGACGCGACCCAACCAAAACCCAGCACACGAGATTCACAGAGCTTAGCAACTGTTGGTAGCGTTACGCACTACCACCGTTAGGATAACAGCACTAGCAATCTCGTCGTTGACAGTTTGCTGAAGTTAACAGTCACTGACTAGAGAGCAATGCAACGAAACCTTGAATCAAGGGAGAGTTTCGGTCGAAAAGAACCCAATATAAGTACAGACAGATATAGATATA
>JACKZZ010001153.1_pt1 | contig 12223 bp, 12 predicted proteins | sample 8027871 | NCBI WGS metagenome assembly JACKZZ01 (sample SAMN15724774, study PRJNA655200) | protist metagenome | isolation source: fluorescence activated cell sorting (FACS) single amplified genomes of... | place: USA: West Boothbay Harbor, Gulf of Maine | collected 2000-07-19
TTAAATGTATTAAAGAAAGATGTTAAAAATAATAATGACAAGCAATTATATAAAAAATACGATATACTGAAAAGTATATATAATGCTCCTATTGAAAAACCCCATGTATTGATAAAAGAATGTGAAAAATTTAGAGATCAAATAGAGATTTTTGCTAGCGGATTTATGGAATTTACAGAAGATGAAAGAATTAATGATATGGTAAGGGATTACCATAGAATTATTTCTGATAGACTTGGTTGGCAAGTTTTATCGATGAATGAATTTATTGTTAAGTATTATAATGAATCAGGTAATCCAAAAGATATAAGTAATTTGGAAATTAATAATGATTCTGAGACAGAGTCCGAAAACGATTAATATAGATGTAATTCTTTTATTAATCTACCTTCTTTATGTGACCATTTTTTTTGACATCTTTTTCTAATTTGTTTTCTTTTTTCCATAATTTCATCAAAAGAAAGATTTCTTCTTCTTTTTCTGTTAGTATTTTTTTTTAGTCTGCTAAAAGGTATTGTAGGCTCGTCTAATAATAAAGTATATTGTGAAGTTGTAGGAGGTTGCCAGGTAATTAGTTCGTCGGTTTGGTTATTTCCTTGGACACCTAAAGAATTATTTTTATTGGCCTTAGAGGCCTTCTTATTCTTTATGTATAAGTCTTCGAAGGAATAAACAAAATCATTACGGCAAAATGGACATTTAGTTTGGTGTAACTTAAGATAACATGAGTAACACAAATTATGACCACAAGATAGGAATTTCTGAAATCTACATCTAGTATTTAGGTTTATCTCTGGTTTTTCAGTAAATTCAAGGAAGCAAATAGAACAACTCTCCATGATTAACTTACTATAGGTTTTTTTTTTATACTGGTATATATATATATTGAATAAGATTACTAATATATAAAATAAATAAGGTTACTATATTTTTTTAAGAATTTTACTACAAGTTTTTAAAAAAATTCACATATAATATAATCAGCAATGACACTTGATGTAAATTTTTCTATTATTCTAAAAAAAATAATTAAGAGTGAAAAATCTAGTAATTTAATGTTTAATTATTTAAAAAAATTAAAAAAAAAAGAGAAGTTAGACGATTTAATAGTCATTTTTTTGATTAAATCAATCTTAGTAATTGTATCTTATTATCCGAATAAAATAAAAAGATTATTAGATTTTTTCAATATTTTGAATGAAACTAAAAATGAGTCCAAGATAGATTTGATTAATTGCTTAAAAAAAGTAATAGATTTAGAAGATTTTATTTCTAATACTGAAATTGATTCCAAAAATATTATTGATTATTATTTAGATAAAATTATTTTTAAAACATTTAATTTTATTGATATTGTGATGAATGTTAACAGTGGATTAATAATTACTTTATTAAGTGAGATTGCTATAAATACCATTAAAATAAAAACAGATAATATATCATTAAAAATGAAAGTATTTTTATCATATATAAATGATTCAACTGAAATTGTTCAAAAGAATAAAAATGGACAAATATATTTAAAAATAGTAGAATTATGTGGTAATACTACTAAGATTATTAATAATTATTTAGTTTAATTTATATTGTTTGTAAAATTAGAAACATTTTTTAAACATTGTTTGCTACAAAAATAACAATTGATACCTAATAATTCTGTTACTAAATGAATCATGAATCCTGAAATTAAAAATGATAAACATAATTTACGTCTTTCCATTCTTTTTTCATTGGTAATATTATTTCCAATTTTTTTAGAAAACGAGAATGGATTTTTGGAATCAAATAAATCTAAAGCAATTTTTCCGATTATTAATGTTGCTAACCCAGTTAGAAGGGACTCACCAATCAAAGTCACTATTCTAGGATATTGATCAGAAGGTGGTTCAATAAAATTAACTTTATTTACAGTATAGTTTAAAGACATTAAATAAAGTTAGAAAATTTTAAATTAAGTTAATGTATTTTTATAGTCAACTGACTTAAATATCAAGGTCATTGGAAGGACCATCATCATCTTCGTCAACATCTTCATTCTTAAATGTGACATTTTTCCATCCTCTTGCTGTACCTTTACCAATTTGTTCATCCAAGAACCTATATAACTGTTCACATCTGGGTAATTTATTACCTTCATGATATTCTTTGAACCAGATCTTGAAATCTGAATAGATTGCTTTCTTTGAAATAATAGATTTCAAAGATTCGTCTACTTTTTCAACTCTAGTATCAAAGTAATCCAAGAAATGATCATTATCTGCTTGGTATGCATTAGTGCTATATTTGACAGCATCTGGTTCAATAAGATATTCAGATTTTTTATACTGACTATTATAAATATGAATCAAATATCCTAAAAAGAATGAACCCCATTCTTTAATCTTTTCTTTTAATCTTGTATCAATCTTGAACTCGTTTGGTTCTTTTGGATCATTACAGAATCTAGAATTAAAAGCAACAACTCTCAATCTTCTCCATGTACCACCATCTCTTGATGGTACAATTGGTAAATCATTACAAGTTAAGAAGAATTTAATTTGAGGTTTAATTTCTCTTGGATCTTCAAATAGACCTCTAGCCATGAAAGCATCATTACCTGTTAATTCTTTCATTAGACCAACATTAAGAGTTTCAGTGTTATCAGGTTCTTGTAAAACACCGATTCTTTTTCCCTTAATTCTTGCAAGTTCTGGAGAAGCTTGACCTGAAGCACCTCTTTTCCTAGTCATAATTGTGATTGGACAAGATATGTAATACTCACCTAGGGCTAGATTAACAAGTTCAAAGGTAAGACTCTTTCCATTAGATCCTCTACCAGTAGGAATATATAATTTTTCTTCTCTATTTTCTCCAGATAAACAAGTACATAAAGCTTGAAGGAAATATGTTCTAACATCATCATCAGGAAGAATTTGAGAGAAAAACTTTTTAATTTGCTTACATTGTGATTTATTTTGATCCCATGCAATATAGGAGTTTTTGGTAGTTAGTGTAATGAAATCATCTGGTTTTCCATTTCTAAATTCACTCTTTTCCAAATCATAAACTCCATTCTCACAACCAATCAAAAAATGATTTTCATCAAGTTTATCTTCAAATTTCTCATCATAGAATTGATACCTACATTCCTTCATTACATTCTCTTTAAAACCAAGATTCAATAGTTTATCAACTACTCTTTGAAATCTTGATGCCTTCTTTTGTAAATCTTCTTTTTCAAGTCCTGTTGCAGAAATTGCTGCAGTATTAAAATCACTAGCAACCTTCAGGTATTCATTAACAAATTCTTCTGAAATAATATTCATTAAAGTGTACCCACCATCAACGGGGTACCATCTATGTCCTCTAAATTCATACCATGAATTATGTTTAATAGATGCGCATACAAAACGATCATAATATTTGGTATATAGCGCTTTAGCTACCGTAAATGTGTCACCCTGTAGAGACTTTTTGAGTAATTCTTCAAATTCATTTTTCATGTATTTATTATATTCATGAATATTATCTTCTTTTGCCCATGCTTGTAGTGATCTTATTGTTAATCCTCCTTTCATGTTTTGCCATAAATTTCTACATTCTTTTTCTCTATATTTACTTGGACATTGTTTTGAAAATTCTAACCATACTGGTAAAAGTGATTTGTCTACATTGTGTAGTGCCCATCCAACTTTTACCCAATCATGATAATTGTTTGCTCTTTCGGGAGATAGCAGAGATACCAGATACTTTGCTTTTCTAAATTCATCCTCTTTTTCCATTGGTAAAATTTCCAAATTAGATGTCATTGAGTTATCAACACCATTTTGAAAGCATTCTTGTTCTACATCATTTTTTGAGTAGTCGCTGCTTAAAGGTGTTTCTTGGTCTTTATTCCAGACGCTTGATTGTATAGAAAACAATCTTACTAATTTATCTTGTGATTTTTCGATGTCAGTTTCTTGTGTCAAATTGTCAATATCTAATTCTGAATCATCGTGTGCTATTAGCTGGGTTAACTTATAAGGTGGACAGTTTGGTTTTGAATTTCCATACATTATCCAGAAATTTGAACTAACTATTGATCTATCAAAAATATCATCAACAGTTTTTGAAAAGCTCTTAAATATTTTTAAATCTTTTGCATTCTTTACAACCTCGTTTCTAATACAATGTCTCACTTTAAAATGTGAACAAATTTGAGGAAATATTAAATGTACTCCATCTTTATATACAGATTCTTTTTCTGTCATATGTTCTTTTTCTAAAACACAAACTTGTAATTCTGTATCATTCACATCAAGATATTTCTTGATCGCAGTTCTATAAAGATCTATTGATGCCAGAATAAGATCTGATTGATATAATCTTTTATTTTTTTTAAATTTATCTGACTTTTCAAAATCTTCTTTTTCTAATTCGAGATCAATATCAACCATTATAGGTGCGTACTCTTTAGGTTTTTCTGCTACTCCTAAATTTACTCCAAGTTTATTTGCTTCTTTAACAAGTTTATTTAGCTTTTTTCTTTCATCTTTATTAAACGAGTATTTTCCCTGAAAAGTTGGATTCAATGTGATGTGTGTAATGCTTTTATTATTTTGTTCATCGTGTCTTCCGGTAAGTCTATTCTTATTCAATAATTCTTCTAATTTTTCCTGGCATTTAGCCTTTTTATTTGGATTTATGGTACTTTTTATAGGCATTATATAACTATACATTTGAATTTTTTAAATTATTTTTTCAAATTTTTTATTTAAGGAATTTGTCATGATGGTACCATCTAACGAAAAATGTACAAAAAATTAATATAAATAAAATATAGAAGGGAAAATATTTTGTTCATATACTGTATCAATATTTATTTACTTATAAAAAACACTTTGAAATACAAATATCACATATATAATGATTCAATCTACATCTAGATGACATTTAAGTAAAAAATATAGTATTTAATTTTAATAAATGTAATAATTATTTAACAAAATTTCTTATAAAAACCCGAATTTTTTAATTCATGAATATCATTAGAAAAATTACAATAATTTTTAATCAATTTATTTTTTTGTTTATTATTACCTTGTTTAAAACATTGATTCACTAATTCATTTACTCCATCTTTAGTTTGACCATCTAATTCCAGACCATTCCATTTATCCCATCCTTGAAATTTATTTACATAATTTTTTGTTAATGATACTTTTGGTATTGCATCACATTTAAGTTGATCATCATTATCATCATCTATTATACCTTTATTTTTCTTTGAAACATATAAAGACCAAGCTCCCAAGCATAAACAATGATTATTAGAATTTCTGTTTTTTGACCAATTATCTTGACCAGTATTTAAAGAAAAATTATTTGAATTTTTACCTAATTTTTTAAAACATATTTGATGAACACCACCATCTATTTCTGAACATTTACCATTATAATCCCATGAACCATTTCCCATATTTCCTTCATCGCATGGTTCTAATGGTTCATCATAAATATTTATTAATTCATTTCCTCCATTTTGAGTAAATTTTTCTTTATTATTTTTTGAATTCAAAAATAATGCAAAAAAGATACTTCCCATTATTATGAAAAAATTATCATCAATCATATATATATTTTCATAGATAAAAAATAAATAGATTCATTTTTATATATATTGAATTTAAAGAATAAATAATAATATATATTAAATGAGTAATTTGAATAATTCATCTAAATTGCGTATAGTTTCAGATTATTTAGACTTTGAAAAAAATAGACCCGATGGAATTTATTTTTATATTGATAAAAAAAATATTTATAAAAACTATGCACTAATAATTGGTCCAAAAAATACTCCATATTTTGGCGGTTATTATTTTTTTGAAGTTTTATTTCCTGAAAATTATCCAGATTCATCCCCAAAAATTAAATTACTAACTATTGATGGTAAAGTAAGATTTAATCCAAACTTGTATGAATGTGGTAAAGTTTGTTTATCAATTTTAGGTACATGGAATGGTCCTGGTTGGACTAATGTAATGACTCTAAGATCGGTTTTAGTATCAATTCAATCTTTAATGGGAGAATTTCCACTTAGAAATGAACCTGGGTTAGAGGAAGTTAAAGAAGATGATATACGAAATATTGGATATAATAATTTTCTAAATTTCTACAATCTTGAATTAGCAACCATAAATGTTTTAAATAATATTATTGATTCTAAAAAAACTAAAAAGAGTAAGAAAGAAGAAAATTTAGATAGATTAACTAAATTAAAAGAAGTTAAATATTTTGATGATATAATTTTAAAGAATTTTAAAATAAATTATGATGATATAAATAATAATATCAAGTCATTACAAATTATTTTAGGTGAAATTGAAATGGAAAAATTAGTTTATTTTCTCCCTAGTAAATCTCATCTTGATTTTGTTTCATTAAATGAAAAATTTGATAATTTAGTTCAAAAATTAAAAAAAATGAATTTATATTGACTTAAAAGCAACTCTTAATTCATTAATATTATGGTATCATTTTGTCCTGAATGTTTACATTCTTTAGGAATTAATAAAAAAGTAGCTCAAAATATTGAGAAAAAAGTACTAGATAAAATTGATGAATTTATAAAGTTGTTTACAACTAATAAATTTGATGCAAATTCTTATCAAATTGGTTTTACGAAAGATGATTTATTAAAAAATAAAAAATATCAAAAATTATCATCAAATGACAAGTCAAAAATCGATAATCTTTTTACAAATTCAGTAAATAATGCAGAATTATCTTGTGATAATTGTGGTTATAAAGTTGATATTTTAGAAACGATAAAGGTTTATGAATATAATGTTTCTGATGAAGTTAGAACAGTTAGATCTTTGGATGATAATAAATTATTATCAAAAAATCCAATTTTACCTAGAACAAGAGATTACACATGTAAAAATGTAAATTGTCCAACAAATGATAAAAAAAAGAATATCAATAAAGAAGCAGTATGGATAAGAAATCAGAAGAATTTTAGTATTGAACATATATGTACTATTTGTTTCTATTCTTGGAATTAAAATTCAAGATGATCTTTATTTAACTCAGATATCTCCCAAATTTCAACAGTATTATTTGGAAGTGGTCTTTTAATTTTAAAAGGAGTCATATTTTTCTTTAATTCAAGTACTGCCTTTTCTTCATAGGTCAAATCATCAGTATTTTTGATTAATGGTTTTGCTCCCATTTTAAATTGTTTAGTTCTTTCGCCAATAACTCTAACCATCTCATATTTTGTCATTCTAGGATTAGTTAATCTGTCTGATTTTTCTACTATATTAGTGTTATTTTGAAATAATTGATCTTTTGGTTTATTTTGTTTTGTCACAAAACTATTATAAATTGTTTCTTTTGGATCAATTGAATCAATTGTTTCTGACTTAATTTCGGTAAATTCAGAATCATTGTTATCGTTTATAGTATCAATATCATCACTAAAAAACTCAGACATTTTTGTCTCTGTATTTTCATATTCGTTTTGATTATCAGAAGAGTCTGATTTAGTAAATAGTGAATTATCATCTTCTGAATCTGAATTAGAGTCCTCACTAGGATTAAAATCTACCTTCTTTTTAGAAGAAGAAACAACCTTTGTCTTTTTATTTTCTTTCTTATTAGACTTTTTTTCAGGTTCTTTTTTATTAGTCTTTTTTACAGTATCTTTTTTATTAGTCTTTTTTACAGTATCTTTTTTACTAGACTTTTTTTCAGGTTCCTTTTTACTAGTTTTCTTTACAGTATCTTTTTTACTAGACTTTTTTTCAGGATCCTTTTTACTTGTATTTGATTTTTCTTCTTTTTTTTTAGAATCAGATTTTTTAGTATCCTTTTTAGGTGGCATTAAAATAAATAATCTTATTTTTTTAATTCATTTTAATGTCAATTTTTATTTAACTATTCTCAAAGTTTTTTAATAATTCTATTAGTTTTTTTTCATCTATCTCAAGATATGGTTTTACTTGAATATTAGAATCAATACTATCATCAATATTTTCTTTTAATTCAATATAATATTTTTCTCCATTACAAAATTCAATAGATTCTATAATTTCTATTTCCTTTAGCTCAGTTATGTTTTTAACTTCTTTGTTGTTAATATATTTTATTATTTCACCAACTGGAAGTTTAATAAAATTTTTTAATTTAGAAGGATCATATTTAACTAAATATATGAATGTAACCTCGTTAAAATTTAATATAGAATTTAATATCTTTACTTTTGTTGATGTTTCTATTTTATTTGTTTCTAAATTTTCAAGATGATTTGTAGCAAATACTGAAATTACTAATCCTGAAGCTATATGATACAAAGGATCATTAAAATTTTTATAAAATGTAGGTAATATATCATCGTATCTATTTAAAACTAATTCTTTGGATATAATATTATCAGAATTATTTGTATCAATAAACTTTATATTAATTTTTTGTCCTAAATAAAACCAATTACTTAATTCATCTAAATTAATTCTTTCTGGAAAATAATTGGTGTCAACATTTCCAAATCTATTAATACTAAAATTATTAATTTCTAATAATATAAATCCTTTTCTTAATCCTGCTGAATAAAAATTTGATTTCTCACTAATTCCTGAAATTAAAACTCCATTATATTCACTACTTTCTGTATTACTATTAATATGTTTTTTATATTGGTTAATTGTTTGAATTGTTTGATAATTAAATAAAAATTTTGGTTTTAAATACAATTGCTTATTTGTAGTAGGAATACTTTTATTATATATTAAATATTTTAGAATAGGTACTGCATAACCAACATTACTTACTTTACTTGAAGTGATTTTAGATACATTTACACCAACTATTTTATTATCAAGAACTAATGGACCTCCTGAATTACCCGGATTTAAAGCTGCATCTGTCTGTATTAATGAATCTTGAAAACCATTAATCGATCCAGAAGAAACTTTAATATGGTCTGAATTTAAAGGATAACCGTATACATATACATTTTGTTTATTATCATATTTATATGTATTATCTAATATTTTAAAATCTAAAAAATTATTAATATTAGTTAACAAATCTTTTGTTTCTTTATCTTCTCTATTAATCTTTATTAATGCCATATCATCATCTGGAAATACTTTTAATATATCAACAGGAATTTTTATTTTATCTATACTTCTATGAGAAATCATAATATTTATACTATTACTTATTACATGATAACAAGTCAAAATAATATCTTTATCAATAAAAAATCCTGAACCAGTAGATGATGCAGTATCTAAATCAAGATCTGGGTGTTGTATATTTAATTGTCTTTTTTCAACGAAAATTTTTACTATAATATCTTCAACTTCCATATAGGTTTACTTAGATAATTATTTAATAATGTATATAAAAAAATTGAAATATAAATTCTAAGTGACAACCAATAAATTAATATCCATAAATGTACAGCAATACGCAATTCAGATATAACTCTTTTTACTCTACTAATGTAGGAAATCATATTAGAATTCAATCAGGATGTATCAATCCGTTTATTCAACCCAGTTCTTCTGGTGGTTTCCCTGGTGTAAGATACTATACTATTGGATAGTTTAGTAATTAAATCTACACAGTTCTTAAAGGTAAGTTATTATTTGTATGCTCTCTTAACCATTCATGAGTAAGAATATCATTAATTGATATTCTTTCTTTTGGATCTATTTTTAACATTTTGGACATTAATTCGATTACTAATTTTTTCTCGTTTTCATCCACAACTTTTTCAAACAATTCATTATGATCATAATATTCTCTAAATTCGGTGTCAATTAATTCACCGTGTCCGTCGAAAAAATTTTTATAATTTTTTGTTGTTTTTAGAAACTTTTTACTAAATCTACCTGAGACTTTTGATATCTCAACTAAATGGTAGTAATCTCGTGAATATTCCTTATCTTTCTCCGGATCGAAAAGAAATTCACCATTAATTAATTCGTAAAGAATACATCCTAAGGACCATATGTCTATTTTTTGTGAGATATTACCCATCAAAATTACTTCTGGAGACATGTAATATCTAGTACCAAATTGATTTTCATAGAATTCATCTTCAGTACAGGTTGCTCCAAAATCAGCAATGGTAATATTCATAGAATCTAGTTTTTCTAAAGGATATGTTTTTTTATTTTCAATTTGATCTTGATTTAACTTAAATTCTTCATGAATTTTTTCAGTTATTTTCCAATGAATATTTTTCCTTATTGTTAACTTATCTTCTGATTTCATTTTTTTTATCTTATCTAAGTTTTTATTTAATTTTTGTGTCCAATATTCTACTTTTTTATCAGTATAATTTTTAATAAAGTCAAATTCATTATACCTATTAATAAAAAATAAATCTTCTTGACTTATTCCTTTTATAAGTATGTTGTCAGTTTTTAAATCACAATGTGTCATTTTACATCTATTATGTAATGTTTTTAGACCAGTTGCAATTTGAATAAATATTTTTTTAACAATATTCATTGGAAATCCATTATTATAGTTACCTTTTCGAAGTATACTATCCAAATTAGAAAAATGTAAATCATAAACTGAACATAAAAATTTTAGTTTTTCTTGTTTTTTAATAAAACATTTTTTTAACTTTAATAAATGATCTTCTTCTGGAAGATTTTTCATAATATTAATTTCTTCAACACCATCTTTAAAATCTTCTGGATTTTGAATTTTAATAGCATAAAATTTTGAATCTCCTATACAATACGATAACCAAACACCTGAATACGACCCTCTACCTATTAATTTAATAATATTATAATCTTCAAGGATTTTACCTTCGAAATCATAAAATGTATCTTCGTCAATTACGTCAGATTCAGATGTTTCTGTACTACAAGTACTTTTTAGACTACTACTTTTGTCACTAATGTCAGATGAACTCATTGATATAATTCAACTTTTAAGTTTAAATATTTTTTTATCAAATTTTTTATCTATACGATTTTAATGTCAGATAAGAAATGTGTAGGAAAATGTATTAGTACAAATGAGAAAACAATACATCCTTTTAATTTGAGAATTATTGAAAATTTAAAAAATAATAATATTTGTCCTACAAAAAATTATTATGATAAAAAAAATAAAAAAACAACTGATATTACTGAAAAATGTAATAATATTAGTCATTCAGATATTGTAAATTTTATGGATAAACCATATGTTTATATTGATAATATCTTTTTATTAGAAAATGTTTTTAAAATAAATGATGTTGACGATATTAAAGAATGGGTAGATAATAATATTTCTAAACCAACTAGATATTTAGGACGTGTTGTTAATATTTGGATAAAAATTAATTTAAAAGAATTAAAAAAATATCAACAATTATTAACTAAAATTGTTGGTGATATTGTTATTAAAAAAGGACTTATTGATAAAAAAAATAATGAAAACCAAAGTTTATTAAAGCATGGATTGAAAAAATTAATATTGATAATTTTTATTTTGATATTTTTCATGATTTAGAAAAATTTATAAATAAATAAATTGAATGAACTTTGAAATACAAAGAATATTACAATTTAATCTATTTATCCCTTAATCTTGTAATGTAAAAGTAATTTATAACTGTACTTTACAATTAACTTTGTGAATAAAAATATCTAGAACTTTAATATGAGAATTAAAAAGTTTTTCGTTCCTCCTCCTTTTATTACATCATATTTTGAATATCAAGATCTGAATAAAGATAAAAAGGTAATATTGACTGTTGTACAATATATATATGAAAAAATATTAGTAGAATTATCAAAAAAAGGAAAATTGAAAATGTCTAAAAAATTAGATAATAATGAAGGTTATATTCTAATTTTCAAGTTAATGGAAAGATATATTACAAAAAATAAGTACAAATGGACTAATTGGCAAGATTACTATTATCCATTGAAAGGATATTTACTTTCTTATATAGATAAATCAATTAAGTAAATTAATTAAATCACGCTTAATATCTAATTTTAATTCATCTTTTATGAAATTTATTACTTTTGCAAGAATGTGTTTAAAATTATAACAAACTATAATATCTTTTATCAAATTAATAGTATTTTCTGATAAATTATAAATATTATTTTTTTCAATATCTTCCATTGAAAAATAATCATTAGTCTGATGTAAAATCAAAATTTCGGATTTAAAAAAATTATGTTTCTTAAAATTTAGATGAAAATTTTGATTTAATATAAAATTA